>OBVV01000473.1_pt1 | contig 15843 bp, 10 predicted proteins | sample 1476221 | NCBI WGS metagenome assembly OBVV01 (sample SAMEA2580029, study PRJEB22360) | human gut metagenome | biome: human gut; feature: human-associated habitat; material: faeces | place: Denmark | collected 2008/2010 | reverse complement strand
TGACGAGGCGAAAAAATTTTGTTCCAAAAAAACACATTTCTTTAGCCATAAAAGTGAAAAAATCTCCCCAATGCGCTCTCCGATGCAAATCCAATCCTTCTTTTGCTACATAGATACGGGCCACTTGTCGGCCATTCTCACGGACAAAACAAATATCCCAGATCAAACCTTCGGGAAAATCCTGTTCCAACGTCTCTTTATACCAAGTCAGGCGCTCAAACATTTCCAGACGTAAATCCTCGCTACGGTGGTTTACCTCAAGAATAACGTAAGCCCCTTGGCGGTTCGCGTCGAATTTCAACTCAACGCCCTTTACCTTCGTATCATATAATGTCCAAATTTTCTTACGCCCCCGCAAATAGGGTTGCACCTCACAAAAAGCGGCGAAGCTTTCCCAAAACTCCAATTTGAGATTCTTCAGTTCCTCCTTACTATACATTACCTATAAATGTCTTTCTTTGTTACCTTAACGATCTGTCCGAATTTAGAGAGTTTCTCCATATCCATACTCTTTGAATTACCGACTATCGCATATATCATTAAATGATCTTGTATATTCTCCCTATAAAAACGAAGGATATCCTCCATAGTCATCCGATCGATAACCTCCAGATAATCCTTGTTCGGATCGCTCTCGTACCCTTCACGCCGGAAACCGGCGATCTTCAAGGAAAGGGAGCGACTAGTAGGATATTCATTATTCACCCAATTACGAATCGTCTGCTTCACCGACTCCACCCGTTCCGGACGTTCCGGCATATCATGCACCAAATTCTCCAACACTTCCATCGCATCGATCATCTTATCCGTCTGTGTAGCCAATTTCATCACGAAACTAGCGGGCTTCTCCGATCGATTCAAAGGAGGATGTTTCAAACGGGCATTTACTTGATAAGCGAACGAACGAAACTCACGGATCTCCTGAAACATCAAGGATGACATATCCCCTCCGAAATAAGCACTAAACAACCGGGAAATAGGACGATCTTCCTTAGCCTTCAACGGATCGATATACATATAGGCATAGATTATGCTTTGCGTGACATCCTCCATGTCCATGAAAAAGACAGTCGGCTTATCATACGTCATAAGATCACGGATATAGGGAGAGTTCGATGGAATACTTACCTCCTCCAAGGGTAAATGCTGCTTGATCTGCCGGGCAGCCTCCTCCATAGACAATGTACCACAATAATGCAGGTTACAAGCGACCGAACGTACCTTACTGAAAGTGTCCAGCAACATCTTTCCTTTTAGTTTCTTGATTTCAGCGAACGATAATTTAGTCAAATAACGGGATTGCTCCCCAAATTTGACTTTCTCTAACAGCATATCGGCTACGTTCTCGCTGGAATTGAACAACGATTTCTCCGTTACCTTCGCCTCGTCCACAATCTGCCGTAACTTCTTGTCATCTGGCTTGGCGTGCCGCAAGAAATCGCCGACCAAAGCCATTGTTTGGGTAAAATGCCCATCAAAACCATTCACCACCACCAGAAACTCAGAATCCGTGGAATCAAAAGTCAATGTACTACCAAGTTCCTGCAATTTACCCCGAAAGACCTCAAAAGACATCGACTCCGTCGCTACGAAAGGTAGATAAGCGGACAATTTATCAAGATCACGAAGCTCCAACTGCCCCACTCCATAAGATAGTGTCAGCGAGAATATATCATTTACGGAATTATGAGTCTTATACAACGTGACAAGCGGACGCAAAGATACGACCTCGGCGTCTTTCTCAAAATCGAGAAAATGCGGTTTCAATTCTTGTACGGGTATCTTTTCCAAACGTTCCACATAAGCGGAGGAAGCATCGGAGTTCTTCGGTATAATCGGTGAATAATCCGGCTTGGGCAAGATCGTTTTCGGATAGCGTCCGGTCTTCTTCGTGACGTACATATAATTCTCCGTAAAATATTTCTTGGCGATCTCAATCACGTCTTCTCTCGACAAGGCATCGATACGGGTGACCTCATCCAAATAATCCTGCCAGCTTTTCCCTTGAGAGAAAATACGCATCATCACCTCGGCCCTTGAGTTTATGTCTTCCAATTTGGAGGCATATTCGCGTTTCTGTTCCAATTTCAAGCTTTGAAACATCTCATCGCTAAAATCCCCCTCCTTAATGCGGTTGATTTGTTTCCATACTAATTTCTCGGCTGCCGCATAGGTCTGGAAAAAGAACTTCGGAAATACCAACAAGCCTAATATTCCTGCCTCATTCATACTTTGGTTAACCGCCATCGCACCCATCACCTTATGATCTACCGTCAGCTTATCCAAAAATCCCGTACCATTGGAGTTATTCAATAAAGATACGGCGATATTGAGCGCAACTTGATCCGGATGATTCGCGGGAACTCCCCGGAATCCCAATGCCATAATTTTCACGAAAGGCATAGGAATACGTACGCTCACCTTCTCCCGTCCCTTGAATGGCGGTAATGTAACAATATCCCGGTGAGGCGGCTTCCCTTTTCGTATCCGTGAAAAAGTAGATTCCAAGATTGGCAAGACCTCCTCCGTATCGAAATCCCCGCTTAAGATCAATCCCATATTGGAAGCGACATAGTATTTCTCGAAGAACCGGCGCATCTCCGAAAGACGGGGATTCTTCAAGTTCTCCGCACTTCCGATAATCGGATAAGCATACGGATGCGGATAGAAATAACGCTCTGTCAATTTCTCGATGGCGACACTAGCCATCGTATCTCCATACATGTTCTTTTCCTCATAGACCGTCTCCAGCTCACTCTGGAAAAGACGAAATACGGGATTTACCAAACGCTCACTATTGATCTCGGCCCATTGGGAGATATATTGCGGAGAGAATGTATTGAAATATAATGTATAGTCGTAAGAAGTCCCGGCATTCAACTTCGTACCACCGAAACGAGAGATCAACCGGTCGAACTCATTCGGTATTACATACTCAGCGGCACGTACGCTCAGGTCGTTAATGATTTGCTGCAAATGGGCACGCATCTTGGGATCCTCGGTATCCGCCAAAGCGTCATATTTCTCGGCGATAATGTCCAGCAAGACTTTCTCGGACTCATAGTCGATCGTCCCGATCTTATCCGTTCCTTTAAACATCATATGCTCGAAATAATGCGCAATACCTGTGTTTGGGGAATCTTTAGCTCCGGCTTTTACGACTACGGCTCCGAATATCTTAGGTTGGCTATGGTCCTCATTCAACCATACCGTCAAATCATTACTTAATTTATGCTCTCGTACCTGTAGAAAATCTGAGGTTGACAACAGAGATCTCATGGAATCCATTTAAGTTTATATTATTTCACAAAGATACATTTTTCAATTGGATTAATACGCTTACATTTACAAGCAATCTTAACAAAAGGGCAAATTTAACGTAGGATTGAACCTATTTTTAAGAGTAGTGTTATATCAAAAAACGATTATTATGATAAATTTAGGTAGTTGGATGAACAAAGTCCTCACCGGATGGGGTGTAGACGAGAAAATAGCGAACACATTTGACGAGGCGATCATCGCCATCTTACTAGTGGCGGTCGCTATCGGATTAGATTATTTATGCCAAGCTATTTTTGTCGGAGGGGTACGTAGTATCGTTAAGCATACGCATTATAAATGGGATACGTTATTAATTAAACGTAAGGTCGTACATTATCTCGTACATACGATTCCCGGCATTTTAGTATATGTTTTGCTCCCGATGGCTTTTATCCGAGGAAAGGAATTATTATTCATTTCCCAGAAGATTTGCGCGATCTATATCATATTTTCCCTGCTGTTAGCGCTCAACGGTCTTCTCTTAATGATGCTGGATTTGTTTAACCAACAGGAGAAAATGAAAAACAGGCCGATGAAAGGTTTTATACAAGTATTACAAGTGCTTGTTTTCTTCGTTGGCGGCATTGTCATTATAGCGATTCTCGTCAATAAATCCCCGGCTACCCTTTTCGCCGGATTAGGTGCATCGGCAGCTATTCTTATGTTGGTCTTTAAAGATAGCATATTAGGTTTCGTGGCAGGTATACAGCTTTCGGCAAATGATATGTTGCGCCCCGGCGACTGGATCACGATGCCTTCTGCCAATGCGAACGGTATTGTTCAAGAAATAACCCTAAACACCGTGAAAGTTCAGAACTTCGATAATACGATCTCGACAATCCCGCCTTATAATCTAGTGAATAGTTCTTTCCAAAACTGGCGCGGGATGGTTGAGTCTGGAGGACGCAGGGTTATGAAGTCCATTTATCTCGATTTGAATACGATCAAGTTCTGTACGCCGGAGATGCTAGATACCTTCCGCAAGGAAATTCCTTTATTAGCGGATTACCAACCGGATAAGGATGTAGTACCTACAAACTCCCAAGTATTCCGTGTATATGTAGAGCGTTATCTGACAAGTCTTCCTGTCGTAAATCAAGATTTGGATTTAATTATCAACCAACTTCAATCCACGGAATATGGTGTTCCCGTCCAGATTTATTTCTTCTCCCGGAATAAAATATGGAAAGAATATGAACGGATCCAGTCGGATATATTCGACCATTTCTTCGCTATGATTCCTAAATTTGAATTGAAAGTATATCAATATTCAGACTAAAGTACGTGTTCGGATTATTTTTCCTATCTTCGTCTCCGGATTGTCTACTTAAAGTTTAAAATCGTATTTATGAGCAAGATACAAGAATGGGTATATAATTTATTAGTTCAAATGGGGTTGATAAGCGAAAATTCCAGTTACCTAGACAATATAGTGATCTTATTACTTATTATAGCCGTCACCGTTGGGATCGATTATAGTTGCCGGTATATTTTCCTAGGTATGTTCAAACGATTAGCGAGGAAGACGAAAAATCAACTGGACGATTTAATCGTGGATCGTAAGATCATTAATAAGATGATGCATATGATCCCGGCCATATTGATTTATATATTGTTACCATTCGCCTTCTCAGCCGAAGAGACACCGAAGATTTTAATAGTACTCCAAAAACTTTGTCAGATTTATATCATAGCGGTTTCTTTAAGGTTTATAAACGCTTCCTTAAATCTGATCCACGAGATCTATAATAAAAAAAAGCCGTTAAAAGGCTTCATACAGATCTTGCAGGTTACGGTTTTCTTTATTGGAGTGATATTGATTATCAGTATTCTTATCAATAAATCCCCGGTTTCTTTACTGGCCGGATTGGGTGCGTCTGCGGCTATCTTGATGTTGGTCTTTAAGGATACGATCTTAGGTTTCGTTGCCGGCATCCAATTATCCGCCAATGATATGCTCCGGGCCGGAGACTGGATCACGATGAGCAAATATGGTGCGGACGGCACGGTTATCGAGGTGACATTGAACGCCGTGAAAGTAAGAAACTTTGACAATACCATCACGACCATCCCTCCTTACGCCTTAGTAAGCGACGCTTTCCAAAACTGGAGAGGTATGAGCGAATCCCCGGGCCGCCGTATCAAGCGCTCTATCAATATCGATATGAACAGCGTACATTTTTGTACCCCGGAAATGCTAGAGAAATTTCGTAAGATCTCTCTTATCACGGATTACATCGATGGAAAAGAACAGGAATTAGATGAATACAATGAAGAACATCATATCGATAGTTCCATTTGGGTGAACGGACGTAGACAGACAAATCTGGGAGTCTTCCGTGCTTATCTCGTACGTTACCTAAGAAGCCTCCCGGAAGTAAGTAAGGAATTAGTCTGCATGGTAAGGCATCTACAACCGACTGATACAGGTATTCCCATCGAACTTTATTGCTTCTCATCCAATAAGGTATGGGTCGAATATGAAGGAATTCAAGCGGATATATTCGACCATGTACTTGCGGTAATACCGGAGTTTGGGCTAAGCGTATTCCAAAATGTATCCGGGGCGGATTTGAAGAATATCATCATCAAACTTCCCGTCGGCTCACAACCCTCAGAGTGTTTCTAGAAACTCATGTACATGTTTTTCCGGAAATGATAGGAACACTCTAAGATGTCAAAAAAATATCTTAGGTGCATCGGCCGACGATCCTAAGATACTTCGCCAGTGAACCTAAGATACTTTGCCTATGAAATCAGTATCGGTGTAGCCTTACGGCACTAGTGGTGTAGGGTTGTGCCTATACTGGCGTGAGGCTATGCCGATATACGTGTTTGTCACTCTTAAAATTGGAAATAAATAAACGGCTGCACTCCCGCGCTCTTAAACTGAACAACAATGAAAATCGCTATCGCCAATATAGCGGCCTGTATCAATAAAGGGGAACGAGTCACGATTTCCCTCAAGACATCCTCAGAGCGTTTAGGCATAAAATGCAGCACATAACCGATCACCATCAACGCGAACACCCCTTTATATCCTGAGACGAATTGCATGAACACCTCCGGATGAAAATTCGTGAAGATCTGGCTCAGCATCTCTCCCACGGCTTTCATCGAGGTAGCTCGGAACAAGATCCATCCGAAACAAACCACATGGAAAGTAATCAGGACACCTAATACCCGTCGCCAAGGTTTCATCTCGCATCCTAAGGCCTTAAAGCTACTGAAATGCCCCATAATGAACTTATGCGCAGCCAAAGCTATACCATGTAAGGCTCCCCATAAGATGAAACTAATGGAAGCCCCATGCCATAACCCGCCTAGCAACATCGTTATCATCAGATTCATATAGGTACGAATCTTCCCCTTCCGGTTCCCCCCTAAGGATATATACAGATAATCTTTTAACCAAGAGGAAAGGGAGATATGCCAACGACGCCAAAACTCGGTAATCGTAGCCGATTGATAGGGAGAGTCGAAGTTTATATTAAAGCGGAATCCCAACAACAGAGCGATACCGATCGCCATATCCGAATAACCCGAGAAGTCACAATAAATCTGTAGCGCATACCCATAGACACCCAATAAATTCTCCACACCCGTATAAAGCAACGGAGCGTCAAAAATACGATCCACGAAATTCATACTGATATAATCCGAGATAACCGTTTTCTTGAAAAGACCACATAAGATAAGGAACAATCCCTCACCAAACTCAGATCGCGTCACCGTAGGATTCTTATACATTTGAGGGATAAAATCCCGGGCACGAACGATTGGCCCGGCAACCAGTTGAGGAAAGAACGATACATAGAAAACATAATCGATCCAACGGCCGAGAGGTTGGATTCGTCCCCGATAAACATCTATCACATAGCTTATACTCTGGAAGGTAAAGAAAGAGATTCCTACCGGAAGGAAGATGTTCATCTTAAGCCATTCTCCCCCGGCGGCCATAGTAAACAGTTCGCCTAGGAAATTGAAATACTTGAAATACCCCAGCATACCTAGGTTTATGCAGAGACTAAGCGTAACGAATAATTTACGTTTTAATACCGATGTCGTATGCGAGATACATTGCGCTATCAAGAAATCGGAAGTAGCCGTAAATACCAGCAGCCCGAACCAAAGTCCACTACTTTTATAATAGAAATAAAGGGAAAACAATGTCACATAAATAATACGAGCCAACGTATGTTTCCTTAGCGACATATAAATCATCAGGAAACCGATAAACAAGAAGAAGAACAACCCGCTACTAAACAAGATCGGGGCATTATGATGATACGTCAGGATATCTCCCAGTTTCTCCCACGTGAATTGATGATTACTAAGCCAATCTCTAAGTATATTATATTCCATATAAAATTCTTATCGGTTATTATATGATTCCATGAACGCCCTAAACAAAAGCGTTCCTTGTTCTTGATACCCTTCTTTCGTAAAGTGAATCCGATCCCGTCCCATCAAACGAGAACTATGCCATTTGCGGCACGAGTTTTTCCCTCCTGTCGTAGTGAATAAATCCCAGCAAGCGACCTCTTCTTTCTTCGCTACATTCCGGATAGCACGGGCAGCCCGCTCGGTATTATCATTACGCACATACGTTCGCTGTTTACCCGACCGGACTCTCCTATAACATTCCGGAGGAGTCGTCAGTAAGATTGCCGTATTAGGTAACTCCTTCTTGACTAACGCCAAGAAAGCCTCTATCTGACCGGAAAACTCATCGGTATTAAAACGTCTGCCAAACGTCTCGTTGGTTCCCATAGAGATGATTAATAAGGACGGTTTTAATAAAGCCAACTGACGTACATAAGCCTCGTCCGTATAATTCACATACATTGCCCCATTCACTCCGATGGAATGGTATAAGATACCCCTGCCTCCATTCTTCAGTGTCAGGCCATAATATAAATTCGTAAAGGATGAGGCCGGACGCAATGTATTCGTGCCCTCTTTCCGTCTCGTACTCTGCAATTGTAGAGTATCGGTCAAGCAGGAGATCCGGAAAGTGTCGGCTAATACAGCGGGAACACATACGGTATCCGCACGGAATGTTTGGACCGAGTCTTTCAAAGCCCCGGCAGGAAGCATGGGCATCGACTTCTCCCCTCTATATAAGATCGCCTCATTAAACTCGTATCCGGCACCATTATTCGGGGTTATCACGACATCCAGATTAATCGAGGGGGAAACAGACTTAATCCCGATCCCACCGATCCCTATCGGGGTTTTCCGGACATGCTGAATACAACGTCCGGCAATCCAATCCTTAGCGACGGATTTGATAAAATAATCATCCGGCTCGTTGGTCTTGCTCAACTTAAAAGGAGCGATCCAGCCTCGTCCGGCATTCCCGAACGCCTGTTGGAAAAGGCGCATGACACGACCGCTTAAATGTCCGGCTTGGATATGCGAATCCCCCAACTGGACGATCGTGATAGCCGTATCTTTCCCTGCACGCAACGAATCCAGTTCATTGATAAAATTATTCCACGCCTTACTAGAATCCGGTAAGATCAACGTATCTTTTCCCACTTTCATAGAATAAGATAAAGGAGGCAACGCTACAGTATCCCGAACCGCCAAACTATCAAGAGATACATCCCCGTTTATTCCGGCTTTAGGTTTCGGAACAGAGAAGCCCATGATCACTCCTAAAACAACCAGACTAATTAACCACTTTCTCCGCTTCATCATAAAAATCTTTTTCTGATAATAACGCTTTCAGCAAGGCATCGGCAATCTCCCGTCCACCCCTGAAGCTTAAATGCGTATAATCCTTACTAGCCCAGTTTAATTCTACGAAACGGACCATACTATTCTCTCCTCCCATGGCACCGAATACATTCCAGAAAGGAACCCCTGCCTTTTTAGCAGCTTGCCTTTGCGCATGCAGCAAGGCTAACACGGCTGGCATCGTCTCGAATTCGCCATCGTCTTGACGGCTTCTGTCCGACACCCCCAACATCAATATATCAGCTTCCGGAAAACAAAGTTGTATATGGTTAATGACCTTTACCATCCGGCTACTATACCATCCATAATTCATCACGCTATCGCTCACGACATTCAACCCATACTGCAAGACAATCAAGTCATACGGACGGATCTTATTCAATGCTTGGCAACGGGAGACATCCAATCGCTCCAATATCATACCCGAGTTTCCCCGAAGAGAGAAATTATCGACCACGACACCTGAATGATCCTCCATAGCGACCCCTAATGCCCGGAACTCCGGAGTATTCTTAAAAGTGAAATCCGCTTCGGTGAACATCCCTTCCAACTCGTATTGGGTTACGATCGATGTGGCGGGAAGCATCTCTTGTAGGGTATCGGCGGAAGCGTTGCAAACCAAGCGCATCTCCGTATTCTTATTCTGCTCATAAATCAGTTTCAAAGAAGAGAACGTCTGGAGCTCCGGATAACGCTTAGTCGTCTTCACATGGATAGAGGCGTTCTCCTCGTTTGCCTCGAACATCATCCCGGATAAAGTATATCCATGCTCATGATCTGTCAGCATAGACCAAGTAGTCCATCCGGAGGCACGTTGCTCCACGGTTGGACGGAACTGTGCCGCTACGGATGTGACCGGTACAAAACCAACACCCCGCCCCCCAAATTCCTTTTGCATCCCGGAACGGAAATCGGCCACCATAATATCTCCTTCGATAAAAGAATCTCCAAGGAAGGCCACACGTACCGGACGATTCAATTCCCGCCTGTTTTTTAAGGCGGCGAAAAATCGTTGCAAACCGATATGTCCAAGAGAATAGTCCTCGATATGAGCCCCCAGCGAATCCGCCCCTTGAACAGCATAGACCGCTTTGTATAACGAATCACGAAGGGCCAAAGCCGCAGAATCTATTCCGGCGGAACGCATGATAGAATCCCTTAATGCTACCGAATCTACTTGAAGGGTGTCCGCTTGTTCCAATTGTTGTTTCAAAGAATCCAAGGAGAGCTTTTCCTCTTTCACCTTGAAATCCGATAAAAGATCTACCTTTTTGATCTTATACCCGAACAATGTATCCGGAAGGCTATATAAACCAAAGCTCATCAACAACGTCAGCGACAGTAACGCTAACACTCTACCCAAATTATTATCTTTGTTCATCTAACTTTTGCTTATAAGGGGACAAAGATAGACAAGTTTACCTACCCGGAAATAATCTTCGGACAAAAAATAACCTTAAATTATCCGTTCAGGGTGGATCATCCCTTAAACGTAAGTTGAGACAAAAAGAGATGCAATAACGAAGGCTCCAGCAGCATTGGGAAAATCAATCCATAAATAGCCCCGTAGAAATGGGCATTATGATTTATGTTATCTCCTGTTTGTTTCGCCATATACTGGCAATAGGCCAGATATAGCAAGCCGAATACGATTCCGGGGACAGGCAGCACGGCGAAAAACAAGATCTTTCCCCAAGGATCAAGGAATATAGAGGTAAATAGAACCGCCGATACCGCTCCAGACGCACCGATAGAGACATAATACGGATCATTACGTCGTTTTATCAAATCATAAAGCGAAGCCACGATCATTCCCCCGAAATAAAAAGCCAGATAAGCCCCACTGCCGAATCCCATATATCGAAACGTTCGTTCAATATAGAGACCAAATGACCAGAACGTGAACATATTCACTAGCAAATGTGTCATATCCGCATGGATAAATCCATGTGTCACGATACGATAATATTCATGATTCCGGATCGTACGATATGGGATAAACGCTAATTTCATAAATAACTCCCTATTACTAAAACAGATAAAAGAGAGAACCACTGTTATTCCAATAATCAAATAAGTAATCATATATTCTATTATTTTTCTGATGAGCCACAAAGCAAAGCATAAATTCCGGTTTATACAAATATCAGGTATATATTATCTAAGCCAAAGGAAAAACAAGAATCCCCAAAGAAAAACAGATAACAGTAAAACCAAAGGCTTCAAAACTTTATCGCAAAAATAGCTCCTTACTTTCTTTCGATAAGGAATATTTTCCACTGCGATAACACGATTCACCTTATTCGTCCTATCAAAATAGGAAGAATATAGAATCAATATATAAAAACCGAATATTTGCAAAAGAAATAGGATGGAGACTAATGGCTTTTCATATCTTTTCTGTTTCTCTTCTATTTTAAATTGCTTTAAGTCAATCTCTTTTATAACCCGAATCAATGTTTTCTTTTCTTCCAATATTAAAGAATCTAGATTCTCTGAAAAAGAAGAATCTAGACTTTTTAAATTCTCATAGTACCGGACCATACTATCAATTCTATTTCTTTCTGTATTCAAAGAACTCAATTTCATACTTTCAGCAGTCATATCTATATATGATATAGAAAAAGGGAAAAGTAAGAAAGCTAAAGACAACACATTACCACTAATAACAACAAATGTTTTATTCAAGCCTCTGTTTAGTTCCTTCCAAAAAATATTTGTCAAAAAGAACACACTAAGCTGTATAATACAAGCAATACATAAAGTACGTATGGTATACCCCACTAATTGCAGCCAATTCTCCATCGCTTCTACATCTACAGTAATACCAAAGAGGGTCACCGCATAAATCAATGTTATAACTATCATTAATCTATGTTCTTTCTTTAATCCAAGTACCAGATCAAACATTCTTTCCCACATACTATCCTTATATTTTTTCGCCAAAGATACAAAGATTGCTTTAAGCACATGGTATATAATAAAAAAGTGGATAAGCCTTTTCTCATATCCACTTTTTATTTGTTACTTGAATAAGAAGCTATTTCTTGCTATCGATTACCAATAACGGAGTATCGGTGTGGAATAACATCTTTCTCGCGATCGAAGGATTGAACATCCGGGCTAGGATATTACGGCGATATGTGCTTAGGGCTATAACATCAATTTGTTTATCACGAACAAATTTCTCGATGGCTAACAGCAAGTCACCATCGGCTAGAACCGTATGGGAAATATGGGCATGTGGATATTGTTTTTTGAAATATTCACGAACGCCCGTTAAACGAATCTCATTCCATTCATCATTACTGGTAGAGATATTGAATAGATGGATATTAAGATCAAAGCCTTTGATGATTTCCATAAACTCGTCAAACGCAACCAAATCTCTCTGGTTAAACGATGTAGCGAAAGCGATATTCTTAGCGTCTCTCAAATCCGTGAAAGGAACATTCTCCGGTATCGCCAATACAGGAACCCGGTTTACCTCGATTACCTCTCCGGTCACGCTACCGATCAGATCCATATCTTTTTGGCTCTTACCTCTCGTTCCCATCACGATCAATGTCGGATGATACTCCTTGCTATAGGCGATGATCTCCTCTTCCGGCAAGCCTTCACGTAATACATAATCGTATTTTACCTTTGGTAATTCACCAGAGGACATCTTCCGGTTGATATGCGTACAAATATTCTCCATATCGATACGGACACGTTGTAAGATATGCTGTACGGATTCCTCCTCGTTTACTTGGTAAGCCAAAGTATCTCCCATCGGGATAGCGGATGGAAAATAGGGGCTGAAATAGGCGTGCATGATCATCACCTCCGCACCTACCGCATGAGCGTAATTAATTCCCAACTCACAAGCCTTGGCGGAATAATCCGAGAAATCAATCGGGATCAGAACTTTCTTGACCGCATTAACCTTCGCCTCTTCCTCCTTTGGTTCCTCAAACCACTTATTGTCTTCAATAATGCGTAAAGCATGCGGTAAATCACTCTCCTTAATACGCACACGCACTCCTGCCGAAACGACCGGCTGAATCTGGTTTACATTATGTATATAGACCTCTATGCCTTCTGTTTCGAGGATTGTCTTGAGAATCTGGGCTTTCTCGAACGTGTGGATAGCCAATGTCACTAATTTATCTTCCATACTCAATACATTTTTATAGATGAAACAATCGGGATTTATGAATTGTTGAATATAAAAAAATCCCAAAGCGTTCTTTCATTTAGCTATGGGATTTTTTATACGAATGAATTTCTCTTACGCTTTTTGTGCTTCGGCATCCTGACTCTCGGCCAGTATCTGCAAAGCACGCTCGAAAATAGTCGTGTCATCTAAAACAACCAACCCTCCGTCCGGACCGGGCTCGATATGGAAACCACAACTCCGTCCATCTTGAAAATTATGTCCACCGAAATAGTTACGAACTGTCTCTACCTTTAATCCCAGCTCATCGGCGATGCGTTGTGTACTTCCGTCAGGTAACGAATCTTTAATTCTTCTCAGTTCGTTAAATGTAATCGTCTTTGTCATGGCTTTCTTATTTTGAAGGTTAATACTTTTGTTTAATATTATGGCACTAACTTAGTCATTTAATAGCATTGAAACAAATTATTATTGAGAAAATGAGCTGAAAACAAATATGCTTTACGACATACTTAACGAAAATCTCTTATATTAAGCACGATACCAATTGCTCATTAAATAGGGCTATTAAAAGGATGGTCAACCAAATCGCATAGGTGATCCAGCGTTTCCGGATATCCGAGTAAATGGCCTCCGGACATACCCAAGAATCTGCCGGAATCAATTTAGGCCTTATATAGTGGTATAACAGATATACAAGATACCCGAATAGCAGACCGGATAAAGCTCCCGGAATAATATCCGTGATAAAATGCACTCCTAAATAAATACGAGTATAGGAAGTCAAAATCGCCCAAAAGAAAATAGTCCATCCGAATAGTTTATTCCTGAAGATCAGCGCCATCAAGGTCGCAAAGCCGAAAGCATTCGCCGCATGGCTGGAGATAAATCCATACATACCGCCCCGATAACCGAACACCACCCTTACCTGATCCATAAAGTCAGGGTGATGAGTCGGACGGAAACGGGTGAAGATGGGTTTACAAACATGCGAAGCGAACTGGTCGCATAACGTGATCGTCAAGACAATGGCCAATAAGATCAACAACCACTCCTTCCAGTTCTTCTTATAGCACAATACCACCAATATAAAAAAGGCTAACGGTAGCCAAACCGCCTTGCCTGAATAGATCCACATAAAGTGATCTAAAAAAGCGGAGTCGCTACCGTTAAGCATAAAGAACGCATCACGTTCCCAAACCAATAATTGTTCTAGCATGTATCAGATTTTTTCTATGTCTTTACTAGGCATCCATCCTACGTTCCCGTCCTCAAGCTCGATCTCGCTCCATTCGCCGAGCGTGCTCTTCACGGTCACGTTCGTTCCCTCGTGTAATACGAAAAGATCCGTACCGCTAGCGTCAGGCGAGCTTTTCACCGTAACGGTCGGGGCGAATACGATAGCGTGTTTACGGTTTATCATCTCATCCTTCTGGTCGCTGGCGAATATATTGGCAAAAACAACCATGATAATAAATAGGACACCCAAATAGAAACCGATCTTCTTCAAGCGTACCCAACGAGAGAAAAAGAACAAGATCAAGCAACCGATAAACAACAGGAAGCACACGATACCTGTCTTCGCCCAAGAGTCTGCGGAACCGAGGTTCTCCACGCTCTTAAACCATTTGACCAAGAAGAAATCACCAACCGGCTCAATCTTATCGATGGTCTTCTGACGGGCCATCTGTAAATTGAAGCGAGCATCGCTATCACCCGGATCCAGCAGAAGACAACGTTCGTAGTTCAATATAGCCGGAGCGATCTTACCCGCCTTATAATAGGTATTTCCCAAATTATAATAAACGGCGGCAGACTCGCCATTGCTCTTCAAGATTCCCTCATATAGCTCGATCGCCTTTGCGTAATCTTCTTTCGTGTAAGCGACCTCGGCCTCCTTCAAGGCGGTATCTTGCGCATAAGCAGATCCTATCAGACATAGAGTCAATAAGAAAAACAATACCTTTCTTAAATTTATAGTCATCTTCATCTTCTTACTTTTTAATTGTATTCTCCATTTTACCAATAGCGTCTACCGTCAGCTCATACAACTTATCCATAGCGTCCGACGCTTGGGACGGAGCGTAACGAGCGAACTCACAAGTATTCAAGATATCCATGAACTCATTCGTCAAGGATTCGTCTACACCGTATTTAGCCAATTCTATCTCTACGTTATCCTTGGTCAGATCGGATTGCGGGATACTCAGCTTATCGCTCAAATAGCCCCACAACGCACGCAGCACCTCGTCGTAGAATTCTTCCTTCTTATTCTCTTTCATCAGCTTGCCAGCGTTCTTCAGACGTCTAACCGCCATCTTGTTCGCCTTCTTGGTACGAACCAAGGCGATGTCGGCGTTTTCCTTCACCTGCTTACGATAAATAAAGAAGAATACGATAAACAAGATAGCTGGTACGATATAGCAAAGATAATACATAAAGGAACCGAAGAAAATACCATCACCTCCCTCGATAAAGGAGAAATCTTTCGTCTTCAAGTAACGGATATCCTTGCCTAAGTATTTCACGCTCTCTTTATTACTAAAGTTCGATACGACCGGGGAAGAACCGCTACCGCCCTTACCTTGCTCCACATGCAACTTATAAGGCTCGGACTT
>OBVV01000450.1_pt1 | contig 16510 bp, 9 predicted proteins | sample 1476221 | NCBI WGS metagenome assembly OBVV01 (sample SAMEA2580029, study PRJEB22360) | human gut metagenome | biome: human gut; feature: human-associated habitat; material: faeces | place: Denmark | collected 2008/2010 | reverse complement strand
AAATATTTATAAGATATTGCTTTGTTTTTTGGAACCGATTACAATTATATAATGAATATTAAAATGAGTTTCATATATAGGAGGTTAGTAGAATGAGCTATAAGAAATCGGCTGAAGATATATTAGAAGCGATAGGCGGAGAAGATAACTTAGATGCTATGGCCCATTGTGCCACAAGATTAAGACTTGTATTAAAAGATGAAAGTATTATAGATGAAAAAAAGTTATCTGAAATGGATGTAGTTAAAGGAACCTTTTCTACAGGAGGACAATATCAAATTATTATCGGCTCAGGAACAGTCAATAAAGTATTTGCAGAGTTAGAAAAAATAACAGGAAAAGAGCCATCAACAACTGCTGATGTAAAAGACAAATCGTCGAAGCATATGAATCCTTTACAACGTTTTGTTAAGATGTTGTCAGATATATTCGTACCAATTATACCAGCCATCGTTGCCGGTGGATTATTAATGGGTATTAATAATCTACTTACAGCGCCAGATTTATTCTATCATCATAAATCATTTATAGATGTTCATAGTCAATTCGCTGGATTAGCAGATATGATTAATGTTTTTGCTAATGCACCGTTTACACTATTACCTATTTTAATTGGCTTTAGTGCATCGAAACGATTCGGCGGCAATCCATTTTTAGGTGCAGCGTTAGGAATGATTTTAGTACATCCTTCATTAATGAGTGCATATGATTTTCCTAAAGCAGTTGAAGCGGGTAAGGCTATTCCACATTGGGATTTATTTGGATTACATATTAATCAAGTTGGATATCAAGGACAAGTGTTACCTATGCTTGTGGCAGCCTATATCTTAGCAACTATTGAAAAAGGATTACGTAAAATCATTCCTACTGTATTGGATAATTTATTAACGCCTTTACTTGCAATATTGAGTACAGCATTCTTAACTTTCTTATTTGTAGGACCTATCACTAGACAGCTTGGTTATTGGTTATCAGATGGTTTAACATGGTTATATGAATTTGGAGGTGCAATTGGTGGATTTATCTTTGGATTATTTTATGCTCCAATTGTGATTACTGGTATGCACCATAGTTTTATTGCAGTAGAAACAACTTTAATTGCAGATCAAGCAAAAACAGGTGGATCATTTATTTTCCCAATCGCTACAATGTCAAATGTAGCACAAGGTGGGGCAGCGCTTGCTGCTTTCTTAATTATTAAAAATAATAAGAAACTTAAAGGTGTGGCTTCAGCAGCTGGTATCTCAGCTCTTTTAGGTATTACTGAACCCGCTTTATTTGGAGTTAACTTAAAATTAAGATATCCATTTATTGGTGCAATAACAGGTTCAGCTATAGGCTCAGCCTACATTTCGTTTTTCAAAGTTAAAGCCATTGCTTTAGGTACTGCAGGATTACCTGGATTTATTTCAATTAACCCAGCTCATGCTGGTTGGCTTCATTATTTCATAGGTATGTTTATTGCGTTTATAATTGCAGTGATTGTCACTTTAGTTTTATCACGAAGAAAAGCTTACAAAGCTGCAGCAGAATAAAAAAGTAACCCTTGCGATACATTGCAAGGGTTACTTTTTTATTAAAGTTTTTGCTTACGCCATAAGAAAATACTTACAATAGTGACTAATATTAAAGAGATTCCTACGATAACCAGCCACGAAACGTAACTCTTATCATCAATAGGTAATGGAACGTTCATACCAAAGAAACTAAAGACAAGGGTAGGTAGTGTCAGTAATACCGTGAAAAGAGTTAATGTCTTCATAATATTGTTCATTTCATTTGAAAGTAATGAAGAATACGAAGACGTGATACTTTCTAAAATACCTGTGTATAATTCAGTTGTTTCAATCGCTTGGTTATTTTCAATGACTAAGTCCTCTAACAAATCTTCATCTTCTTCAAAACGTTTAATTGCAGGCAAACGGAATAATTTTTTAATAATCGTATCATTCCCTTTTAAAGCTGCTAAAAAGTAAACCAAACTTTTTTCTACTTCCATTAAACGATAAAGTTGTTTATTCGTAATACTATTTTTCAAATCTCTTTCAATACGGATTCTTGATTTATTTAAAAGACGCAAGTTTCTGTTATAGTGATTTGAAATAGTAAGTAAAATATCTAAAGCAAAGCGACTATGAAATTTTAAATTTACGTTATCTTGTCTTGAATAATTTTCAAGAAATTCATTTTCAGCATCACAAATTGTAAAAATCACACCATTTCCAATCACAATACCTAGAGGAATGGTAACAAATGAGAGAACATGACGATTCGTAGAACTTACAATAGGCAAGTCGACAATAATAAGAGAATAGCCAGTATCTTCGTCATATTCAATACGTGCACTTTCATCTGCATCAAGAGGGTCACGAATAAAATCTTCTGGCAGATTGTACTGTTCAATTAAATGCTCAATTTCTTCTCTATCAGGTTCGACAACATTTATCCATGATGCAGATTGGTTTATATTTGTTTCAACTATTTCGTTAGTAGTTGAGTGTTTATATGCAGTCAACATAATTGATAGTTCCTTTCTTAGTCTTTATTTCGCTGTGTTAATATTTAAAGTTTTATATTGATGCTGAACCATTATTCTTAAAGGTCCATTATAAATAATTTTAAAAATATGATTGGTTAAATCTTCAACTGAAAGACGTTGTGGATCATTCACCCAAAATTTAACAATAGATATTGTTGCACCAGCAACATAACTATGAAAATATTTTTCTGGTATACCTTCAATCTCATGATTTGTACTAATATATTTTTGCATATTTTCTCCGATTAAGGAATAAATTTTTTCTTCAAGTTTTGACTTTCTATTTAATTGTAAGATTGTTTGATAAAACGTAATATGGTCTGAAATATGTTGAAGCATATTTTTTAAAATAATATTAATAAAATTTTTAGCAGTATCTTCTGGATTTTTTTCCATAATATTATGAAGATGATTTAAGAACGTCATTTGAGAAATAAATTCATCTTCCATATCTGATAATAATAAATATTTATCTTCATAATGTAAATAAAAGGTACCTCTATTAATATCTGCACGATCTGCAATATCTTGAATTGTAATTTTTTCTAATTCTTTTTCATTTAATAATTCGATAAATGAAGACTTAATTGCTGACCTCGTCTTACGAACTCTCCGATCTTCTTTCATTCTGCATCAATCCTTTATAATTAATTAACAATATTAGTCATAATGTTCATTAATTAACGATATGATTATTATTGATTATTGTATTGAAGTGATAATCTCATTATAATTTACAAGATATTAAATATTCAACACATTGTTCAATAAATATAGAGAGGTAAGTAGAAATGAATATTTTTAAAAGTAAGTTACTATGGTTCGCACCAATTGCAGCTATTTTATTATTAGTGATATTCTCTTTAGCGTTTTATCCTGCATTTAACCCAAAACCAAAACAAATACCGATTGCAGTGGTAAATAATGATAAAGGTATAGATATCCAAGGTAATAAAGTAAATATTGGTAAAACAATTGAAGATAAATTAATGGATAGTGATTCTGATACTGTTAAATGGATTAAAGTAAAAAAAGAATCAGATATTAAAAAAGGACTTAATGATCATGAATATTACGGCGCAGCTATTTTTAATAAAGATTTTTCAAAAAATGCAATGAGTAAAACGCAGTTGATTATTTGAAAAAAGGTGTATTATATTATTTAGATATCTAACTAAATGAGATAGGCTCAAATGGAATATAATTATTAATATTGGGTTAGTGTGTTAGCATATGAAACGAAACATTATCCTAGTACTATTTATATTAAATGCGTTGTTTGGTTTAATAGGGGTTGTATGGTCATTATTAATCACTGAAACAATTTGTTCATTATTAGCAATGTTTATTGCATGTGTTTTAAGGAATGAGTTAACCTTGGACACACAAGCGTTAGTAGAAGAATAAAATAATTTGATATTAAAGCGAGCTATAAGGGATGGGATCTCTTATTTAGCTCGCTTTAAATTTATATAAACGATGACATATTACAATAATTATTGTTAAATAAGTTATATTACTTTATTATTGTTAAATGAGTATTTTTTATAGGAGGACGTCAATGGTCATTTTAAAGCGAAGTTCTAAAGTAGCTATAGCGTTATTGATGATGTTCCTATTTTTATTCGTGCCGAGTATGACAAAAATAGCTTCTGCGCACGCTACTTTAGAAAAAACAACCCCAGCACAAAACGGTCTCGTATCAAAACAACCAGATACAATCGAATTAACATTTAATGAGCCAGTAAATGCCGAATATTCAGGGATAACGATATATAATGATAAAGGAAAGAAAGTTGCTGATGTTAAACCGAGTACAATAGGACATTCAGATACTTTATCTTTCTCAGGCAAGCAATTAAAAGAAGGTACACAACAAATTAAATGGCATACTGTATCTGCTGATGGTCATGAAATTAGTGATCAATTTGAATTTTCAGTTGGTAAAAAAACAGCCAATGGTGTAGATACTACTCCTGTTGCATATGAAACGCCTGCATTTTGGTTTGGTGTGTTTAGATATATCGCTGAAGGCGCAACAATTATTTTAGTTGGTTTATATTGGTTAAACGGTATTGCACGTAGAAATAATTTATCAACATTTGATATTTTCCCTAGACATGTCGCTGTATCATTGATCATGATGATGGCATATATTATGTCACTTGTACTTTATCTGATGACTCTATCATCTGATATTTTGGATTCAGTTTTAACATTTAATCCAAGTGTCTTAATTCAATTCCCATATATACTGAGCGCTGTTGCTTTAATTATTTTAAGTGGATTATTTGTATTAAGAAATATGGAACGAACATGGTATTGGGCTATTTCGATAATTATGATTTTAGCTTTAAGTATGTCAGGACATGCTTGGTCTCAAAGTGTTCCTGTTTGGTCAATTATACTTAGAACATTACACTTAGCTGGTATCAGTTTATGGCTAGGCGCATTAATTTATTTGTTTTCTTCAGTATTTACTAAAAAACGAGATGCAGTTGATTTATTACGCGAAATCTTATTTAAAGTGAATGGAGCTGCTGTTGTAGTTATCATTATTACAGGTATATTAATGTCGATTGATGAAACTAAAATTTTATCAATATGGTCTAATATGCAAACATGGACAATATTATTAATAATTAAAATCGCAGGAACATTAATGATGATGGCTTTAGGATTTATGCAAACAACGCGCGCCTTAAACAAACGTTATAGAATTAATAAAGTCTCTTTAATCGTAGAAGTTTCTATTGGTATTATTTTAATACTTGTTGGTGTTATTATGAGTCAAATTAATATTCCATAAAAGGAGATTGTAAAATATGCTTAAAAAATTATTTGCTTCAGGTTTAGTGTTCTTCTTTTCATTAGGTTTATTTAAATATGCTGATGCACATGTGACGATAAATCCAAAAGCAGTTGAACCTGGATCTTACGAAAAAGTGGATGTTCGAGTGCCTGTTGAACAAAAAGATCATACTGAAAAAGTCGAATTAGATATTCCAAAAGAAGTACAAGTGTCAAATATTCAACCTGTAGAAGGATATAAATATAGTTTAGATAAAGACAAAAAAGGTAATATCACAAAAATCACTTGGAAAGCGAAAGATAAAGGCATTGGTCCTAATGAATTTATCGAATTCCCACTTCTTGTAGCAAGTCCTAAAGAAGAAGGCACATATTCATTTAAAGCTGTGCAGACATATGATAATAAAGATAAGGTAAAATGGACAGGCAAAGCGAATAGTGAACATCCTGCTCCAACATTGGAAGTGGAAAAAAATGCAAATGCTGTAACTGTTAAAGAAGACAACGCTAAAAAAGATGAAAGAAGTCAATCATCTTCAGGTGGTTCTATCGCATTGTGGATTATTTCACTTGTTGCCATTATTTTATCTTTAGTTGCATTATTTAAACATGCAAGAAATAAATAAGACATATAATAAAGTGACTTCTAGTGCTTGCTAGAGGTCATTTTTTCGTAACATGATTTGATTACAAAATTTTGTCACTTTAAAGACGAAGATAATCGATTATAATAATTGAAGTAAGGGAGGATTTTTTATGCGCAGATTATTATACGCTTTTTTAGTCTATATGATTATTGGACTTGTAAGTGGATTTTACTACAGAGAGTTAACGAAAGCACATGATTTTACGGGCGATACGCAACTAGCTCTTGTTCACACACATACATTAATATTAGGTATGTTTATGTTTTTAATTTTACTTCCGCTTGAAAAAGTATTTAAGTTAAGTAGTTATTATTTATTTAATTGGTTCTTCATTGTATACAATATCGGTGTTATTGTTACTGTGGGAATGATGCTGACAAAAGGTACTTACCAAGTCACTGGAAAAAGTTTTTCACCAGAAGCATTTGCTGGATTTGCAGGTATCGGTCATACAGGAATGCTTGCTGGCTTATTATTACTTTTCTTTTTACTAAGACAAGCCATTTTAAAAGAACCGAGAGATTAAAATAATAATTTGAGACACAATAGATTCAAACCTATTGTGTCTTTTTTTATAATTAAGCATAAAGAGACTACAAGAGGAGGACGTTTTAATGATTCATTATTCAAATCATCCACCAAATGTTAAAGATTATTGTGAATTAAGAGCAAAAGCAGGTATGAGTCCTAAATCAGAAACAGCAGCACAAAAAGGATTACCCCATGCATGCTTTAATATTACTATTTATGAAGAATCAACATTGATTGGGATGGGTAGAGTCATTGGAGATGGGGGAACTGCATTTCAGATTATAGATATTGCTGTGCATCCATATTATCAAGGACAAGGTTTTGGGAAAGAAATCTTAAAACAAGTGATGGCATTTATTGAAAATCATGCAGAAAAAGGGACATATGTCAGTCTGATTGCAGATTATCCAGCTGATCAATTATATAAGAAGTTTGGATTTCAATCTACCGAGCCAAAATCTGGTGGAATGTTTAAAAAATATTAAAGAAAATAGATGAGATTAAATTAAATTTCTTTTAAGTTCGTTATTTTATGTCTAGATTACGCTTTACGTAAATATTCTAAATAAAAATCTCTAGGTGATGGCTTCTAGATTAAAAAATATAAGTGAATTTTTAATTTTTAATAAGCTAAATAAATTCTAAAACAATTATTTGAAGTGCATCTAGTATATAAGTTAAATATATTATTTAATAAAATATTCATAAAATAATATACACATATAAAATGAATGATGATAATATATAAATGAACAAATACACCTATTGTTCAGTACAATATAGTAAATGATTGTGAAACATTGAGTTATAATATAGTTTTTAAATAAAAATGTTTCATCATTTACACCTAGACAGCTAAGAATAAACATCAAGAATAGGAGTGAATAATCACTGTGAATTATCGAGAAAAATTACAGAAGTTTAGTATCCGCAAATATACAGTCGGTGCTTTTTCAACTGTTATTGCGACATTAATTTTCTTAGGTTCACCTCAAGCACACGCCAGTGAACAACTACAAAAAGATGGACAAGTGATTCAAGCAAAAGCTAGAGTCCAAGAACAAACTTCAAATGAGACAAGTAACAAGCAAGTTCAATCTAACACAGAACCTAAAGCTTCACTTGTATCTGAGAGTCAAAAAGAAAACAATGAAACTCTAAATAAAGTTCAGACTACAGATACATTAACAAATGATTTAACATCATTTTCATCTCAAAACGAAAACAAAGATACATCTCATACAACAACAGATTTAAAAGAAAACAATGAAGCTAAATCTCAACTAAATAAATTAGATGATATAAATGTAACCGAGGTAAATGAAGGACATAGTCATGACAACCGTAATCGTACTCGTTACGAAGATAGAGAAGCATCAGATGATACACTAGTATCTTCAACTTTAACAACAATTGATGCTGATAAACTTCAAGCAGCTTATGACCGTTCTTACGCTGAATATCGAAAAATTGATAGAGAACAATCTGATAATAAAAAAGTTGCTAAAATTAAAGCAACATTTGACAAAGTTAATGACTTTTTTAGTACTAATGATAATACAAACCAAGCATTAATAAATGAATTATATAAAGAAATAGAACAAGCTAACGCTTTAATCGGTTCATTACCACAACGACAAGTAAGTACAATCAGTACAAGAGCAAATAGAGAAGCACGTGCTGTAAGATCAAGTAGACGTCCTGTACGTGGACAAGGTGGGACGAGACCCCCTAGCAATACTGCTAATACTTATACACCACCAGTAGTTCATAACTCTAGACCAAAACCTGGCTCAAAAGTAAAAAAGAATTCAGATTTGTATAATAATGCTAAAAAAGAATGGTATGTAGAAAATGAAAATGATGGTTCCGGTTATTGGTCAGGAACGTTTTTACATGCAACGAATAAAAGTGCACCATATTACGCTACACGTTCTCATTATCGAAATATGAGTCCATCTAGTGTTAGAGGTATTGCAGAAATTTCATCAATTAGACAAAATGATGGATATTTATGGACGATTAATTTTAATAAGTATCATATTAAACGTAATGGCATGGTATTTTGGTTTGGTTTACCTAAAGGTCAAACGCCAACGGGACCAGTACGTTTTACTACCACAGATGTAAATGGTCATGAAACATCATCATCTGGTACTGGAGACGGTAGAGATCAAGCATTATCAAGAATGTGGGATTCTGCTGGTGGTATTACTTCTAGTGCATATAATTTCAGACAAGGAAATCCTTTGAATAGAAGTGAGTTCTATAACGATTCAGTTAATCATATTTATAATTTAGGGGATTTTGCACGTGGTAATGAAAATCAACCATTTACATTCTTTGAAAGAGAAGGTGTTCCAAATAAAATTAAAGTAGCTGGAGACGATATTTATCGTTATTTAACTGGGCAAGTAGATCATAATCAAGGTATTGATCATATCTATGCATTTCAAGCTAGAGGAACAGATAGTTATACCATTCAATTTAAAACGTCTGGTAGCTCACAAGATAGATTATATTATGCAGCAGGTGGTAGAGGGATTGAATTTAATGAAATCAACAACTATAACCAATTATATTTAGAGCCGCTAGAACAGTATAATGATCGTAAAACTAAAATTGTAGATGTTATCGATCGCGTACTGCATATTGACCATGTTGAATCAGCTTATGATGTGCCAGAGCGTAGAATAATGAAAAAACATTACTTAGATGGCGATTTCGCTACACACGAATATGCTGAAGATGTTGCAAGTTATCTAAGTAACCCTAGTGATCATGTAATGGGTTTATTCCCTAGAGTGCCTACTGATCGTTATAGAGGTAATTTTGGTGTAAATCCGCTTAACTCTTATGAAATTCATGAAATGTTTTCTGAAGAAAAATTAAAAGAGGCTGCGAGAACAGGAAGACCAATTGAAATTTTTGTTGGGTTTAATGTAAGTGATGCATATCATAATGGTGAAACAATCAAAAAAGTAAATTTATTTGTCAAACCAAAGTTAGAACAATCCATTGGATTCTATTCAGATAATGCAACCGATAATAAAGAAAATTCACCTGAATCACAAGCTGCACATCATGCTGTCTTTTTACAACAAGAAGGTCAAATGCTTAATACAGTGACTAATGGTAATAATAAGGATTATCATCAAAATATTCGAATTCAATTTAAAAGTAACGAGTCTGCAAATGTATGGGAAATCTCTGGATATCCACCATCTCTACAAATTGAAGATGCAGTAGATAGACCCAATACAGAACTTGAGAAAAATAAAGTATTGGTTGGTCAATTACCGCCAGGACGCCATGTGATGACAGCGAGAATCGGTAATGAAACTAAAATCTTTGAAGTCATTGCCAAACCCAATCCACCAGTTATTTCAACACTTGCAGCACAATTAGGACAAAAAGGTGGTAAAAAACCAACTATTACAGTGACACATGTACCACAAGATGAGAGAGCAAAAGTACGTTTAGTTTCAGGTGGTACAGATGGTGCAGGTCCTGGCACATCACCTTTAGGCTATACTGTACTCGCAGAAAAGATGGCAAACTTAGATGGCACGGTGACATTTGAAGAAAGTGATTATACTAATCCTTTACCTAATAATGGGGTTATTAGAGCAATTACATACTATGAAGATCCAGTGCAATCCAACTTTAGTAATTCGATTAATGTAGGACTAGATACTACACCGCCAACTTTTGGTGACGTAAGAGGCCTTCAAGATAAATATTATCGTGGAGATAACGTTAATATTTCAATTCCTGTTTCTGACAATGCATATGGTTCAGGTGTGGAAGATGCATCTATCACTGAAAATAGTGGTTTACAAGCAGTATTCAATAGAGATACTTCTGGAGACGCAGGTACTTTAGTGATTACTGGAACGATTTCTAATAATGCAACATGGAACAGTGATATTCTTGTTCAACCTGTAACACATGATAGAGCAGGTAATAATACTAATGTAAGTCCATATCATCTTCATATTGGAAAGTTATCAGATGATAAACCAGTTCAGTTATTTAGCCAGCAAGAATTGAAAACAGTGGGTAATCCTAATAGTATTTCGCAAAGCGAAAGAAATGATATCATTAACTCGCTTAAAGCTAAAAATAGTAGTTTGACATCATTTTTAAGTACACTTAACCCGTATATGGTTGGTAATGATGGTAGAGTAGTCTTGACATTTAAAGATGGTTCTACTCGTATCATTGATCCGACTCAAGTGATTACATATAGACCACAACGTAAATCAATATATACTGAACCAGGTAGTTCAAATACAAAAGAAGCATTTATTACAATTGCTAAAGGTCAAGAGTATACAATTGGACCTGATTTAAGAAAATATTTCTCATTAAGTAATGGACAAGATATTCCTAAGAATGCATTTACAACTATTAATGGTAGTTCAATACCATCACCTCAAGCAATGAGTCGTCTAAATGCAGGAGTTTATACTTATAACGTAGATGCATTAAATGCTTACAACCATAGTTCAGAACGTTTGACAATTAAAGTTAACGTAGTTGATGTCAATACATTAGCAGAAAATCAACGTGTTTACCGTTCAACAACTAAAAATTTAAGTAATGATGAAATTACACAAGTTAGAAATGCCTTTAAAGCTGCTAATCCGCAATTAAATCTAAATGATAGTGATATCAGAATTGAAAACGATGAACCTTTAAGTAATCATCCAAGTCGTGTAAGAGTGACGATTACTAAAGGTGAATTAACAAAACAATTCATTTCAACATTTGATCATATGGATTTCTTAAAATGGATAAATTTACGTAATGATTATACTGTGACTTGGACAAGTCAAAAACTTAATGGAAGAGGCACAGATGGTGGATTTGAGTGGTCTCCAGATGGTAAAACAATAATTTATCGATATGATGCAACGACTGGAAGAAGAATAACAGGCAATGACGTATTATCACTTTTAAGAGCAACGCCTAAACATGCAGGGTTAAGAAACCATATAGAAGGTCAAGAAAAAATGTTAACAGAATCAGGCTCAGCTCGTGGATTTAAACCTGTAGGATATTCTAAAGGGAATAGTATATATTCGGATGAAGAACATCCATTTACATATGATGGTCAACCTATTCAAGTATTAGACATCGTTGACAGCAATACTGGATATAGCAACTCTGCCGTTGCACGCAGTGACTACAGACATACAAGTAGCAATTCGACAGTGATCAGTGGTGATATTCCAGCCATGAATGGTGCTGCTGGTTTTCATTTAGATAAAATACTTAAACAAAATGGTACTGATAATGGAATTATGGGTGCGATAGATAAACAACAATTGTATTTAACGCCTTATGGTGCAAAAAGCTATATTGAACGCCTTGGACAATCAATGTCATCAACAGACAATGTGATTAATATCGTATTTGTACCAACTGATAAAGTAACGCCAAATATTGTATTAGATGATTATAATGATCATGTTGTATTTTCAGGAGAAACTTTCAGAAATACACTTACATTAACTGATAACTTTGGTATTAAAAATGTTACTGTACCTAATGACAGTCAAATACCTATGAATGTATTAAACCATTCAACATTAAGTGGTGTTGCCCCTAATGTATCTACTCCAATGTCTAAACAAGTAAAGGTTAAAGTAACAGATGGTAGTGATAACGAAACAACGGCTGTATTTAATGTATTAATCAAACCATTAAAAGATAAATATAGTGTCATGACAACTGCTGATGAGTCACATCCAATACGTATAGCAAATATTAGTAACAATGCAAGTTTATCTGAGACAGATAGACAAGCTATTTTTAACAGTTTAGATATTTCGAAATCAATTACCAATAGAAATTACGTTACAGATGGCAGTAATGAAATAAGAAGTAGGGAAATTAGTAATGTTCATCGTTCAGGTAATAATGCAAATGTTGAAGTGACTATCACTTATGCAGATAATTCAAGAACATCCATTACTGTACCAGTAAAACATGTCATTCCTAATATCAGAGGAATAGAATTATTTACAGTACAAGGTCAGCCATTCCCAAGTGGTAAAGGAACAAATAATAATGACTTCTTCGTTATAAACAAGGATCAACCTTTGACAGATGCTATTGTGACTTGGATTGGTAATGGACCAGATATTAACTCTACAACAGTAGGTGTCCCACAAATTTTAAGAGCAAACATCTTATTTGATGGTGAAACAACACCCATTGAAAAAGAAGCACACTATAGAGTAGTTAAAGCGAAACCAAAAAGAGTATATCAAACAACAATAAATGGTAATTTCTTATCTGCAAATGAAGGTTTGTCATCTAATGTAGGATCGTTTGTAGAAGGTATTGCAAATTATTTACCATCGGGTACGAACTTCGATTGGGCGCCTGGTTCTGGACAACCTTTATCAAATAGTCCAGGTATTTTTACAGAAACAATTAACGTGATATATCCTAACGGTCAAGTAGACCCAGTTAATGTATTGTTTAAAGTGAAACCAACTACGCCTTCAATCGACACTTTAAGTACAAAATATAAAGCTGATTTATCTGGACAATCTATTAAAGTAAATAATGTTCCAAATAATGCACAGGTTAAACTATATACTGAAGATGGTAGAGAAATGAGTAATACAACTATGACTAGAAATCGTGATGGTTCAGTGTCTATTACAATTCCAGGAGTATTACCACTTGGTAATATTAAAGCTAAATCAATTATCACGGTTGATCATGTAACGATTACTGAACAAAATAATAGTGGTTCTGTTGTGAACTCAACACGTTCAGAATCAATAGAATCAGATTTAAGTGCATCTTCACCTGTAACAAAACAACTTGAAGCGGTAGACGGCGGATTAAAATTTGTTAAAGGGGACAACATTGATTTAAATAATCCTAGAACTTACATTAACTCTAATTCAGATATCATACGAGTAGAATGGGAACAGAATGCTAATCAATGGAAAAACACAATTGGTACTACAACTAAACGCGCCATTGTCACATTGAGTAATGGAGAAACGAGAACAGTTTCTATTCCAGTAACCATTTATGCACCAGCCACTGCTAAAGCACCACAACGTGATGTGGTCGGTCACGCGTTAACTTATGGCGATGACGCAGCAAATTATGTGACATTTGAAAATAATTATATGAATGGGGCTACAGTGACTTGGAAAAATAATAATGCTCCAAATAATAATATTGCTGGCGTTCAAAGCTTAACTGCTGAAGTAAGGTATAACGGTATTAATCACGTATATAATGTGCCAGTAAAAGTATATGAATATAAATATAAATTTAAAAAATCAGAGTATAGTACGATTGTAGGAACAAGTTTTGAAGGAAATGGAAATATTAATAATTATGTCGTATTAGAAAATGCGAATGGTTTACCTACAGATGGTTTCCATTTTGTTTGGACTCAAAACACCACAGCTTCTCATAGCGAACAATGGTCAAATTTAGCACATCCAAATCAAGCTTTTAAAAAAGAAGCGAGATTTGAAGTATTAGATAACCAAAACCATGTATTCTTTACTTCTGATCCAGCAATATTTAAAGTGACAAATGCAGTTCCAAATCCAGCAACTGTTACACAAAATGATGTTGGTGATGTAGTCATTTCACCAGGGGTAGGTAAAAACTTAGGCGTTAATGCTGGAAATATAATTGTAAATCCAGATAGAATTACTGTTAAAAAAGGAAATCAAGTTATTGGCACATTTATCAAAAATAACACAGGCAAATGGACAAAAGCGAGTGATTCTATAAACACGCCTGGTTTATCAGTTTCTCCAGATGGTAATGAAATTATTTATGACAAAATGTCAGTTCCAAATGATACGTTGATTAACACCGAATCAACGACCGGGAATGGAGAATTGACTAGTGAAGCTGCTATAAGTGCGACTTATAAAGTTAAGCCAGCAACACCATCTAACACAACATTTGCATTTAAACAAAATGGTGAGTTCGAAGTTATTCCAAACAATGCTAATGCATCAACAACAAAAAATCCTACAGATAAAGTTAAAATTAGCTATGTAGAAAAAATTGGTAATAGTACAGAACAATCTAGAGAATTAATTGTAACTAAAAATAATCAAAATCAATGGTCGATGAATAATCAGCTAGATTATGTAACACTTGATTCTAGAACAGGTAAAGTGACATTTAAAGCTAATTCTTTAAAACCGCATGTACTGATTAATACAGAATCTATTGCTGGAAGTGACGATAATTTCAGTCATAATACAGTTGGAATTGTGGGACCAGAACATCATGATGTTATCATTCATGAGATAGTCAAAGAACCAGGTGAAAGAGTTAGTAATGAGGAACTTAATAATGCGATTAATGTAGATAATAAAGATCATGCTAATGTAAACGAAGGAGTAAGTTTACCTACAAATTTACAGAGTGATACAACGCAAACAGTACCAACACGTATTACTTATAGAGATGGAAGTATAGAAATTGTAAATGTACCAATTAGAACCCATGCAGATAAATCGAGCATTAGAAATGCTTTACCTAAACTTAACGCACAAGGAGACACTAATGGTAAAACACCATCAAGTGTGAATGCATATAATAATGAAATGCAGCATTTGCATGATGAAATTGAAGCAGTTCGAAGAAAAGCTAATGAAGTGTTATCAAATGATAGAGCAACAAATACTGATGTTGCAAATGCGACAAATAATATTAATGATGTCTCATTGAAAATTCAACATGCAATTTCATTACTACAAAATAAAGCAGATAATAGTGCTTTAGTTGAAGCAAAACGTCAACTTGATGTAGCAACAGCAGAACAAGATCCAACGCCAGGAATGACGCCAGCAACAGCAGATAACTATAGAGCGAAAAAAGCAGAGGCAGAACGAATTAGTTCAGAAGCTCAAAAAGTAATAGATAATGGTGATGCGACAGTTGAAGAAATCAGAAATGAGAAAGTAAAAGTAGAAGAAGCATTAACTCAATTAACTGAAGCAAAAAATGCATTAAAAGCAGATAAGTCAGTGTTAGAACAAAAACGTCCAGGATTAAATCATGTGGGAGTTACCGAAGGTAAGAAACCAGCGAGCGTGACTGCATACAATAATGAAATGACTAAAATTCATGATGAACTTGAAGCAGCAAAAACAGAAGCAGATAGAGTGATTCATGATGACAATGCGACACCAGCACAAGTGACAGCGGCTATCGCAAAAATAGATGCAGTACAACCTAAGTTAGACAATGCCATTAGTTTACTTCATGACAAAGAAAATAATAGTGAGTTAGTTGAAGCGAAACGTCAACTTGATGAAGCAATAGCAGAACAAGACCCAACACCAGGAATGACGCCAGCAACAGCAGATAATTATAGAGCGAAAAAAGCAGAAGCAGAGCGAATTAGTTCAGAAGTCCAAAGCGTGATTGACAATGGAGATGCGACAGCTGAAGAAATCAGAGATGAGAAAGCAAAAGTAGAAGAAGCATTAACTCAATTAACTGAAGCAAAAAATGCATTAAAAGCAGATAAGTCAGTGTTAGAACAAAAACGTCCAGGATTAAATCATGTAGGTGTTACCGAAGGTAAACAACCAGCTAGCGTGACTGCATACAATAATGAAATGGCTAAAATCCATGATGAACTTGAAGCAGCAAAAACAGAAGCAGATAGAGTGATTCATGATGACAATGCGACACCAGCACAAGTAACAGCGGCTATCGCAAAAATTGACGCGGTACAACCTAAGTTAGATAATGCCATTAGCTTACTTCACGACAAAGAAAATAACAGCGAATTAGTGAAAGCAAAAACAAAATTAGATGCAGCGACTAGCGAGGAAGATCCAACACCAGGAATGACGCCAGCAACAGCAGATAATTATAGAGCGAAAAAAGCAGAAGCAGAACGAATTAGTTCAGAAGCCCAAGGTGTGATTAACAACGGTGATGCGACAGCTGAAGAAATCAG
>OBVV01000441.1_pt1 | contig 16744 bp, 14 predicted proteins | sample 1476221 | NCBI WGS metagenome assembly OBVV01 (sample SAMEA2580029, study PRJEB22360) | human gut metagenome | biome: human gut; feature: human-associated habitat; material: faeces | place: Denmark | collected 2008/2010 | reverse complement strand
GGTTGGTTTCAACTTTGTGAAACCCGCACTCTGGCTTATGTTTACTTCTTTCGAAATAATTACCTTACATTGTTCAGTTTTCAAAAATCATCAATATCCTTATACTATATAAATAGTAAATGGTGACCCACCCGCGACTCGAACGCGGGACACCCTGATTAAAAGTCAGGTGCTCTGCCAACTGAGCTAGTGGGTCATAAAATGGCAGGGGTGGATGGGATCGAACCATCGCATGTCGGAGTCAAAGTCCGATGCCTTACCGCTTGGCTACACCCCTGTGTTGTGGGGTGAGTAATGGGGATCGAACCCATGCATAACGGAGCCACAATCCGCCGTGTTAACCGCTTCACCATACCCACCACAGGATATTTATTCTGTTAAGCACTGTCGTGCCTTACAACGATATTTAGTATATCAGTTAATGTTTTTTGTGTCAACCACTTTTTAAAAACTTTTTAACTGTTCTACTATCTCATGTAAAGCATTTAATTCATTACATGAGCATCGCTGATATTTTTAAAGTATATCAAATAATCTTTTTCTTGTAAACCCCCTTTTTAACATTTTATTTCCTAATTTTCATTATTGTGTATTCTTTCTAGTTTTACTTTTATTTCCTATACTCTATTTACTTTTATATGCTTTTATTTCACATGCATTTTTTTTACTTTTGTTAGGAGTATTATATTCAAAGTATCTTCTTAAGTTTCATTTTATTGTCGAATACCCTTCACCATCAATGCTATTTGGCTATAAGATACTTTTTGTTTATATTTTTATACTTTTACTTATACAATATAAAAGTAGAGGAACGTCGATTGTTTTTAATCAACGTTCCTCTATTCTATTTGCAGCTATTACACTACTGCCCTTTTTGCGTATATATTTAATATATCTCAGGTATTACGTAGCATCTAGTTTGTCCACTTCCATCTTATATGATTAGCATATTCTCTTTTAAATTAACTAAGTTAAATTAGCTTAGCTAAATCATTTAAATTTTCAGCCATTGTTGGATGTGTAAAGATTTGGTCACGTAAGTATGTATACTTAATATCGTTGTCCATTGCCATTTTAATGATATTAATTAACTCTTCAGAATTTTTACCAAATAAAGTGGCACCTAGGATCAAACCAGTATCCTTATTAACTGTTAATTTAAAGACTCCGCGTGGATCTTGGTTGACTGCATGGCGCGGCATATTATTTACTGGTAATGCAGCTGTCACTGCATTTGGATATTGCGTTTTCGCTTCTTCTTCATGCAAACCTACATGGGATAAAGCAGGTGTAATGAAAGTAGAATATGGCACGTGTGCACGATTGCCTAACTTATAACTTTCATCACCGTGCAATACACGATTCACAATGCGGAAGTCATCTAAAGATACATACGTAAATTGTGGACCACCATTTACATCACCTACAGCAAATACATTAGGAACAGATGTCATTAATGTATCATCCGTAACGATAGACCCATTAGGGCGTACTTGGATGTCTGTGTGCTCTAATCCAAGACCTTCTGTATTCGCTTTGCGACCTGTAGCATGCAACAAGGCATCGAAGACAAACTCTTCTCCACTTTCAGTCACCACTACTACAGTATCACCTACATTTTTAATTTCTTTTGTAACAACATTGAAATGGAAATGAACACCATCTTCTTCTAAGTATTGTTGCGCTAACGCAGCCACGTCTGCATCTTCACGTTTTAAGATTCTATCGCCACTTTCAAAAGCCGTCACCTCAGCACCTAATCGTGCATATAGATTAGCAAACTCAATGCCGATGTTACCACAACCAATGATACCTAACCGTTTTGGTAATGTAGGCAAAGCTTGTAGTTCAGTGCTGTTGTATACAAATTTAGATGTAGATAGACCTGGAATTGGAAGTACTACATTAGTAGCACCTGTATTGATGATGATAATCTCAGCTGTCAATGTTTCCACACCATCTGCTGTTGTTACTTCTACTTCTTTATTGGAAGTAAATTTGCCATGACCAGTGTAAACGGTTACATTGGGATTGGATGTTAACATATTTAAGTTTTTCGCATTTAGTTTGCCTACTACTGTATCACGGGTTGCTTTAGCTGCTTCATAACTTTTACCTTTATCGGCCCCAACAATCATAGTTTTAGTCGGAATACATCCGATATTGATGCATGTACCACCATACATAGCCGCATCTTGTTCAATTAAAGCCACTTGTTTTCCTTCTTTGCCAAATGTGGCCGCTAATGTTTTACCAGCTTTACCAAAGCCGATAACGAGTAAATCATATTGTTTCATGATTGTCTCCCCTTTTGTAAATTCACATGAATAAAAGTGTATTATATATATTTCATTAGTAAATACATTATTGTTCTTATTGTATACCTATTTACTAGGAAATTCAATATTATTTATCACAAAATATTGATTATTCTATACAACATCCTTATTAACAAAAAAACTAGCACCTTCATGAAGAAAGTGCTAGCTCATTATTACCCATCTATAGCTTTTCTAAGTACATCGACTATTCTGCAATTCTTGCTTGTAAATATTGTTTTACAAATGTTGGCAATACGAATGCAGATTTTTGGATGCCATAGTTATAGTATTTAGTTGTAAAATCTTGAGCACGGTTTGGGTCCCACTCTAATGGGTCATGTTTCTTAGATCCCATAGTAAAGCAATGCATACCTGTCGGGTACAACGGAATAAATGCTGTATATAGACGAGTCACAGGGAAATGTTTATTCACATAATAGAATACATCAGACACTAATTGTTGGTGCATCACTGGAGATTCTGTTTGTTGTACGAACAAACCATCTTCTTTTAGGGCACGATGTGTATTTTTGTAAAATTCTTCTGTAAATAAACCTTCACCAGGACCAATTGGGTCAGAGCAGTCTACGATGATTACATCATAGAAATTTTCTTTTTCCGCTACATGACCAATACCGTCACCAATAGTTACTGTTAATTTAGGATCTTGGCGAATCATAGCGTCAGCAATAGAAGGCAAATATTGTTTTGCCAATTCCACTACCTTACCGTCAATTTCTACCATTGTTACAGTTTCTACACAGCTATGACGTACACATTCTCTAGCAACGCCACCATCACCGCCACCGATAATCAATACATGCTTAGGATTTGGGTGCAAGAATAGTGGAACATGACTCATCATTTCATGATACACAAATTCTTCTCGTTCCGACGTTTGAAACACTCCATCTAAAACAAGCATATTACCGTATTCTAAACTATGAGCGACTTCGATGGTTTGAAAGTCGGATTTTCCAGAATATAAAATTTCATCCACTTCTGCGCATAACGCAAGATGAGGGGATTGCAGTTCTTTAATCCATTGTGTCATATCTTACTCCTCACATTGTGACTGGATGTATAAAAAAGCTCCACCCAGCAAATTATCTCGTAACCAACGGCGTAGGGAAAACGTTCGTTCCATGCCTTCATCATAGACGACACATCGAGTATCATCATTGTTAACCTGCATAGACACAATTGGCACCCAGTGCCAAGTAGATAGACCTTCTTCTTGTCCACGATGGCGATTTAAAAACGCCACTGGACAATTCTGTTCTAATCCACGTTGGATGAAAGCCGTCACTTCCTCAACCGTATAAGGGCTCCCTTTCAGAGGAAAAATCGGCAATCGTTTCACCCTATATGACAGATTCTTATCTGCCATATATTGGTTGACACCTTGTTCCCACCAAGTACTTTTATAGAGTCCACCACCATAGCGAGGGCGCACGTATTCCCATACCTGATTCATGCGTTCCAATGCTTGATCTCCGTCTGCAGCAGTCTCCACAGGTAAATGACCATCGCGAAATAGTACATAGGAAATCACCTGTGTTGCCGTAGTGGGACCACAACCAGCTAAGCGTTTCCACGCATCTTCGTACCATTCTTGGTCATAGCCATAGGAAAAATTCCCATCTTTTTTTACTTGTAACCATTCTGGATGCTCTAAGCGATAGCGTTTAATGCCTGCCATTACGCTTCTACTACCTCAACAGTTTGCATACGGTCACCTTGTTGGATTTTATCCACTACATCCATACCTTCGATAACTTGACCGAATACAGTATGTACGCCATCTAAATGAGGTTGTGGTTCGTATACGATAAAGAATTGGCTACCACCTGTGTTAGGTCCACGATGTGCCATAGATAAAGCACCACGAACATGTTTATGTGGATTACCTTTAGTTTCGCAAGGAATTGTATACCCAGGGCCACCTACGCCAGTACCCATTGGGCAACCACCTTGTGCTACGAAACCAGGGATGACACGATGGAATTTCAAAGTATCGTAAAATCCTTCTTTAATTAATTTTTCAAAGTTAGCTACTGTGCCAGGAGCTTCGTTTTCAAATAATTCGATAACAATGTCACCGTATTCCATATGAATAATTGCTTTTTTCATTACTGTACCTCCAAAAAAGTTCTAATCACGTGACCCGCTAAATGCAATCCTGCTACAGACGGAACAAAACCGCAGGAACCTGGACTTCTAGAGTCATCATCACGGTTCGGTGTCATCGGTTGTTCTGTCGAAAATAATACAGTTTGCTTTTTAATACCACGACGACGTAATTCTTTACGCATCACTTTCGCCAATGGGCATGTATGGGTCTTACTAATATCTGTAATCTTCAATTGGTCTGGCCACATTTTGTTGCCTGTGCCCATAGAAGATATACATGGTATATGACTATTATAACACGTTTCGATGATGGATAGTTTAGCACTTACCATATCGATGGCATCAATCACGAAATCCGGGGCTATATCGGTGATGAAAGTTGGATGACTTTCACCGGTATACACCATATCATAGGCTTCAATATGTAGATTAGGGTTGATAGCTAAGGCTCGCTCTTTTGCCATTTCTACCTTGCGTTGACCTACAGTGCTTGGCAACGCAATCAGTTGGCGATTAATATTACTCACTGTTACTTGGTCACCATCGACAATGACAACATGACCAACACCTGAACGCACTAACGCTTCTAACGCAAAAGAACCAACACCACCGCATCCAAATAGCAATACTTTCTTACCTTGCAAAGTTTTAATTTTTTCTTTCCCTACCAACCATTGTAGGCGAGTTAACATATGCTCCATATTAATAGGCTCCTGCTGGTATAATTTCGGTCCAATATCCATCTGGGTCAGCGATAAAATAGATACCCATCGCTTCGTTTTCATAGACTACACAATTCATAGCCTTATGTTTTGCCAAAGCACCTTCATAATCATCTACATAGAATGCCACATGGAATTCATTGTCTCCTAAATTATATGGTCGATCCCAATCACGTAACCACGTTAACTCTAGACGATGCGGATTTGTCCCGTCTCCTAGATAGACAATTTTAAAAGATCCATCATCTCCATCAATATGGTCTACTTCTTCTAATCCTAATGCTTCTTTGTAAAAGGATAAACTCTTATCCAAATCTTTCACATTAATATTATTATGAGCAAAGCTAAATTTCATACTTCCTCCTTAATTCCTATTGAATAACAGTACTATTCTAACATAGGTACTACGGGAATACAATCACTGTACTTGAAAGTAGGCCCTGCTCCCCTCATCAGTTTTTGTCACTACCAAGTGTGCACCAATTTGTTGTTGTAGTTCCGGTACATGAGATATAATCCCTACCAATCGACCTTGAGATTGCAATGCCACTAAAGTTTCCATTGCTACATCCAATGTATCTGGGTCCAAAGTGCCAAAGCCTTCATCAATAAACATAGTATCTAGATGAATACCACCTGCATAGGATTGGATCACATCTGCCAAGCCCATAGCAAGCCCTAATGATGCCAAGAAAGTTTCTCCACCGGACAACGTATTGGCAGGACGACTCGCCCCTGTATAAGCATCAAAGACAGCAATGTCCAAACCTCGAGCACCACGTCCCCCTTCCTCTAATGATCGTTCCAATCGATAGCGACCACGACTCATATCATGAAGTCGCAAGTTCGCTGCACTCAACACTTCTTCCAGAATAGCCCCCAACACATAGCGTTCAAAGCTAATACCTTTCATACCTGAATCGCCGCCATTCGCTAGATCGGCTAAGCCAAAAATAAATGCCCGACGGTCCGATAACTCTTTTGTGGCCTCTTCTAACTTGGAAATCTCTTGAATAGTTTTTTCTTTGGCTGTTACTTGCGATTTTAAGGTTCCAATGACCTCCCCTAGGTCTTTCAATTCTTGCTGTAAACCGTCAACCAATTCTTTATCTATTTTCTTTGGTACTGTGGCATAACTAGCTAAATCATTTTGTACTTCTTCTAACAGGGAGTGTAATCGCAGTGTTTCATTGTTATACGCACTAAACGTATCTTTCCATGCCGGCAATTCATCAAATGCATGAGATTGCTGTTTAAATGTATCGATGGTAAGAGATTCCGCCGCTAACACTTGTTGAATATCCTTGCCCAAACTTTCTATATCCTGTGATATGCGCACTTGTTGCTCTTTTAGAGCGCCTACTTCTGCGTTGAGTTCAGCCTGTTTTGCTTGACTCATTTGTCTCTCTTCTTCTACCGCTTTACAGTCTGCTTCATACTGTTTCAATGAATCTGCTAAACCTGTCATCTCCGTCATGTACGTATCCACCGTAAAAGGAGCTATACTCTTTTCAATACGATGTATTTCTGATGTTAAATGCTGAACATCTTGACATATCATCTCTATATGACCTGCTAAGGTTATCAGTTCCAGTTGTTTGGCATGAAATTTAGCTTCTTCTGCTTGCAATGCTGTTTGCAATGTACTAAGTTTTGTTTCTAACTCTATTTTATCCTTTTCTGCGTGCACTAACTCTTTTTGTATCTCTTTGAAAATCTGGTCTATTATTTCTATATCCACAGTTTTCTGCCACCATTGGAGGCGTTCAGCTACCATATCTATTTTCTTGACTTTTATAGCTATTCCTAGCATCTGATCCAAGTGCAGTATAGATTCTCTTTGAACATCTTCTGTAACATTTGGGTAGATCTCGCATAGACGATTCCATTCTTTATTATATCGTTCTACTTCTTCTTCACTATGAGCTAACTTAGTTTCTATCGTTGCCACTTGTGTTTGACTTTCTTGGAACTCTTGGCGGAGACGGTCCACCGTTTCACGGACAATCTCTTCCGACGGAGCTTGTACCACTTGCGGATGGTCGATGGAACCACATACAGGGCAAGGTGCATGGTTTTTTAATTGTAAGCTCACTTCATAGGCTTGGTGTTGTCGTAATAATTGCTCATTATGATGATATAGCCCTTCGCGAGTCTTACAGACATGTCGTTCCTCCGCCAACTGCTTACTATACACAGTTTGAATCTCCCAAGCACTGCGTAATTTATCTACTACTCCCTTTAAGGAATCCCACCAACTCCGCAGTTCAGTAGTACATAATTTTTCCTCACCTAAGGGAGAATAACTGTGTAACTTAAAATTTATTTCTCCTAAGGACTGGCGCTGCATTTCTATATTAATTTGACTTGTTGCTAATATCTCCTGTACTTCACCTTGTTGCTGTACCTTTTGCGATTGGTCCATCTCTAATACAGTCCGTTTCTTCAAGAGTTCACCATACCGTTCCACTTCTTCTTGCAAGGCCTGTAATTGGTGGTATTGCTCTTGTTGTTTTGCATACGTTTCCTCTTGAGCTGCTAGCTGTTTCCACTTAGACTCTAAGGTTTGTAACATTCCTTCCATGGACTGCAACGATGTTTTCAAGACTTCTAATTTTTCATTGTCTACTCTGAAAACATCTTGCAATCTCTCATAATCTTTCATAGATCTCTGAACTGTTTGCAACCGTTCCCAACGACTAATAGTCTCCCCTAATGTAAGGTGCTCCGACTCTCCTTCTTGATGAATAGCCAATGCCTGACTGTATTGGTCTTTACGCGATACTAGGTTAGCATACGTTTCATGCTTAGCATAGGAAGCTTGTAGGGATTCATATTGCTCTTGTTTCGTTTTCCGTTCACTTTCACGATCCTCTGATACTGTACGTTCTTGTTCCACCAACGCAGCTAAGTCCTGCAACGTATCTACTGTGTAAGTGCCCAACAAAAATTCAACCTTTTGCAATGTATCTTGAATCCCTACGGTAGCCTTGGCCAATTCTTCTTTCAACAGGTCTTGCATGCGTTTATACACTGAAGTTTTAAAAATCGTATGCAATAGCACTTCCCGTTCTGATGTGGGCGCCACTAATAATTTTCTAAAATCACCTTGTGGCAATAGAACAACTTGCAAAAATTGATCCACTCGAAATCCGATAATCTGTTGTACATAGTCACGAATTTCTTGGGCTTTCGTAGTGAGTAATTTCCATTCTTCATCGATCCATTTACTGATAGCAGCGGTAGCCAATACCGTTCTTGTACCCGTACCACGCTTTTTCTGCAATTCCTGTTTCGGCGTTCGTTCCATCCGATACCGGTGGTCACCCACCTGAAACTCGAACACTACTGATGTAGGTGTTGTGGCATCTGCATAATCACTGCGCATATCTGCTCCATCACGAAGGCCTCCACTCGTTTGACCATACAAAGCGTACACAATGGCATCCAATATACTTGTTTTTCCTGATCCTGTAGGGCCTGTAATCAAAAACATTGATTGATTAGCCAATACAGCAAAATCTAAGATAACTTCCTTAGGATATGGTCCAAAAGCAGTCATTTCTAATCGCAAGGGTCTCATGCTTCTTCCTCCCTCAATACACGATGCCACAAATCTTCCATATAGTCTAATTCTTCTTGTGAAAGCTCTTCATTTCTAGCTTCCTTAGCAAATTGCACAAATAAGTCTCGCTCATTTAATTCCTTAAATCGTTTAGCACCCGTTGTATCTTGCACCACTTCCATGCGACCTACTAATTCCAAACGCATACAGTAAGGGAATACTTTTCGCAAGCGACGCATCCCATCCACTACAGGTGCGGTATCTAACAATCGTATTTCCACATAATCATTATGATGCTGTGTATGGAGACTCTCATTAGCTAGTAAGTCATCAAAATAACCGGTAAGGCTTACAAACTGTCGACGCCCTACAATAGGAATCTCGCTGATGGTTGTAACCCCTTTGCCATCTATATCAACGATAGTAAAACTTTTATTATATCCCACCTCATCAAAGGAATAGGTCAGCAAGGAACCGCTGTAGCGAATATGGTCCGCCCCAATGCGTTGCGGTTTATGCAAATGACCAAGCGCCGTATAGTGAAAGTCCTTAAACACAGTGGTCGGCACTTGTCCTGAACCACCCACTAAGAGAGGACGTTCCGATTCACTTTCAGCACCACCTGCTACAAAAGCATGAGCCATACACAGAGTACGATGACCTTTTGAACGACTCATTGCATAGGATGACCAACGTTCATAGGCATCAGCAATAGTCCAGTTGTATTTATTTGTATCAACACTTATATCACTTTTCTCAGTGTCGATGTCAGATATCTCACCATTATCTCTATAAGAAGTAATGTCTAGATTTGTAATACTTTCATCACTCAAAGAGGCAAATAAATCTGCTGATTCACATTTAACTCGGCGTTTCTTGCTAGGCTTACTAGCTCCGACATTCATTGTAAACTCTATGGTTTCACCAACAATACCTACTCGATTCAGTTCTGTCTGTATGTCTCGCACTTCCCCATAGGGTAATGCCCACACATCAAGTTGACCGTAATCATCTTGAAATGTTATGGGTTTCATGCCTTGGTGGGCATGTCCTAGCAAATGGATGCCATGTGTCTCCCAAGCACTACGCCCCATAGCAAGCCGCGGTCCACTGTCGTGATTACCTGAAATAGCTACCATGGGAATCTTCTCTGTAAAGGCTAATCGATGGAGTACAGAATCCCACAGCTCAATAGCCTCAATAGGTGGCACTGAGCGGTCAAAGACATCCCCACTGAGTACTACTAAATCAATCTTTTTCTCTTTCAACAAAGGAAAGAATTGGTGTTCCAGCACATGGGCTTGGTCTGTTGTTAAATGTTCATTATAAAATAGTCGTCCCAAATGCCAGTCTGCTGTATGTAGTATGCGCATACTTACACCTCGTTTGCATAAATCTCCCGTAAGATAGAAATTTCTTTTGCATATCCATCTAACTCATTTGGTGTTTCTAAATAGAATGGTAGATGACATAATTTTGGGTGGGTAATAAAGTTAGCAATGGCCTCAATACCAATATGCCCTTCTCCAATTTTTTCATGACGATCTTTATGTGCGCCTCTAGGATTTTTGGAATCATTCAAATGCACCGCATGGATTCTATCCAAGCCTACAAAATGATCAAACTCCTCCAGCACACCATCTAAATTTTCAATGATATCGTATCCGCCTTCATGAATATGACAAGTATCCACACAAACACCAATGTATTCTTTGTATTTTACTCCATCAATAATACGTGCTAACTCTTCAAAATTACGACCTACTTCCGTACCTTTCCCTGCCATAGCTTCTAATAAAACTGTGGTTTTCATACCTGGGAAAATCACTTCGTTTAACATGTCCACAATATATTCAATGCCTTGGTCAACACCTTGTTTCACATGGCTACCCGGGTGAAAATTATATAAATGACCTGGCAAATATTCCAATCGCTCTAAATCTTCACGCATAGAATTTTTCGCAAATTCACGGAGCCCTGGATCTGCGGCGCAAGCATTTAATGTGTATGGTGCATGTCCTAATAATTTACCAAATTGATGTTCTTTCAAGAATGCATCTAAGGCTTTCATATCTACTTCATCAAAAGCACGAGCCTTTCCACCACGTGGATTTCTCGTAAAGTATTGGAATGTGTTAGCCCCAATAGACAGCGCCTCTTTTCCCATATGTAAATATCCTTTGCTAATGGATAAATGACATCCGATTGTTAATTGACTCATGTATAACTCCTTTTCTTCATGACTCACTATCTTACTTGTAAGTATATCATGTTATAACTATTTCTTTACAAATATAAAAATAGAGGATAATTGTTCATGATAAGCAATTATCCCCTATTTCTTTTAGATTACTAATTAATGTGAGCTTTTACGCAAACATTCTGGACAAATGCCTTCAAAAGACACATGAAGTCCTGTAATTTCATATTCACTGTGGCGTGCCACTTCTTCTCTTAGACAATTCACTTGTACGTCATGTAAATCATTAATACGATTACACATAGTACAGCGTACATGTGGATGATTTCTTGTATCCCAATCATATCGGCTACAATCATCGCCCAAGTCTAAGACACGAACTATACCAATGCGCTCAAAAATCTCCATCGTTTTATATACAGTCGCCAAGCTCATACTTGGATGGTCTTCCCGCAAACTTTGGTAGATCATTTCCGCAGTGGGATGGTTGTTTTCTGCGTAAAGAACATTATAAATAGCAATACGCTGTGGCGTTACTTTATAACCTTCTTCTCGCAATTTTTGTGCAATATCCATTACGCACATCCTTTCCACTTGGAAGCTTAACTGTGAGATTAAAACACTATTACTCTGTTTATATTATATCAGAAAGTTCATTCCCAAACAATAATCACAATTAATTAATTTTAAATATTGTCACTTGACGAATTTAATCCTTAAAATATGGTTTGAACCCACTACCTTGGTGTTTTGGTTTTTGTTGTTTTTGTCCATCACGGGAACGGCGTTCTCCACCATTTGAGCGTTGATTACGTTCGCGACTAGAACGTCTTCTATCTCCATCACGGCGGTCATCACGGCGGTCATCACGACGACGACCATCTCTACGACGATCATCACGACGACGGCCTTCACGACGTCCACTGTCACGGCGACGACGAACACGAAGTGGCGCTTCTTCTGTAATGCTTACCGGTGTTGTGTCTGGCTCTTTTGTCAACAATTTTAACGCTGCTGCCAACAATGTAACAGAGTCAATATCGTTCAACAACTCTTCGGCACTAGAACGGTAGCTTGCTAATTCTTCACGATTATCTGCTAAAGTAATTAATTTTTCTACGGCAATTTTTTGTTGGCCTTCTAATACTTCACCCAAGGATGGAGCTTTGCGACGAGCAATCTTACGTTTGGTCAAACGTTCAATAGCATGTAAATGCTCAATTTCACGAGGGATCACAAATGTCATCGCTACGCCTGCTTTACCTGCACGACCTGTACGACCAACACGGTGTACATAGCTTTCAGGATCTTGCGGCAAGTCATAGTTATATACATGTGTGACGCCGCTAATATCTAATCCACGAGCTGCTACGTCTGTCGCAACTAGAATATCGATAGTGCCTTCACGGAATTGACGGATTACAGAGTCACGTTTTTGTTGAGACAAGTCACCATGAATGCCTTCTGCCATGTAACCACGTTTTTTCAACGCTTCTGTTACTTCGTCTACACGGCGTTTTGTACGACCGAACACGATAGCAAGCTCTGGAGCTTGAATATCTAGTAAACGGCACAATACATCAAACTTTTGGCGATCTTGCACTTCAATATAATATTGCTCGATTAAATCCATTGTCACTTGTGTCGGTTTCATACGGATTAATGTTGGCTCTGTTAAATATGTTTCTGCCAACTCTTGGATTGCTTTTGGCATAGTAGCAGAGAACAATAGTGTTTGACGCTCTTCTGGTACAGCTGTCAAAATTTTGTTGATGTCATCCACGAAGCCCATGTTTAACATTTCATCCGCTTCGTCAAGGATCACAACTTTCACTTGCTCAAAGGCGATGGATTTGCGTTCCATATGGTCCATTAAACGACCAGGTGTAGCTACAATCACTTGTGGATGTTTTTTCAACATACGGAATTGACGTCCAATATCTTGTCCACCATAGATTGGCAAGGCTTGAATGTTTGTATGTTGCGCCATTTTATTTAACTCTTCCGCCACTTGAATTGCTAATTCACGAGTCGGTGAAAGAATTAATACTTGTGGGTCTTGGATGGTTGGTTCCACTTGCTCTAAGGCTGGGATACCAAAGGCAGCTGTTTTACCTGTACCAGTTTGCGCTTGCCCAATCATATCTTGACCAGACTTTGCCACTGGAATGGCTTCACGTTGAATCGGTGTTGGCTCTTCAAATCCCATATCGTTTAAAGCTCGTAAAATGGGTTCGCTAATGTGTAAATCTTCAAATTTAATTTGCATATATAAAAGGGTCCTCCTTTAAAATCTTGTGTATGTATCATGCGAATTAGTATATTATACCACAAGTAAGATGTCCTTGTATATGAGAGTATGATAGAGAGCTAGAACTTTCAATATAGTATATACTATCTTCTCCCTATTGTACTCCCTATTATTTCATGGTATACTTTAACGGTATACAAGCGCCTATAGCTCAGGGGATAGAGCGCCGGTCTCCGGAACCGGGTGCGCAGGTTCGATTCCTGCTAGGCGCACCATTGATATAACTGGATTCTCACTGTTGTTGAGAGTCCATTTTTTGCATTTGAGCCCAATTTTGAGCCCAATTTGAATTTCCATAAGAAATACCGAAAAAGCCCCCATGTTATATCTCATTCAGATAACATTAGGGGCTTATTACATTATAATTTTCTTATAATTGCTCTTTGATCAACTCTAATAAGGCATCACAGCTACGACTTATATCATCATAGGTTTCGTCAAAATTTCCCGTATACCAAGGGTCTTTTACGTCTCGACTTTCTCCAGCAAAGGTCATAGCCTTATACACCTTATGATCAATGTCATCATCGATAATAAGACGCAAGTTTCGTGCATTATTTTCATCCATGATAATGAGGTAATCAAAGTTACGATAATCATCCATCGTCACTTGTCGGGCCTTGCGACGAGTATAAGGAATATCCATTTCATCTAATTTTTGTTTAGTTCCATAATGGGTATCGTTTCCTATCTCCTCACGAGATGTAGCTGCGGACTCAATATAAATAGAATCCCTTAACCCCGCTTTGTTAACGATATGCTTCATATAAAACTCTGCCATCGTAGATCGACAAATATTACCGTGACAGATAAATAAGACTTTTATCATACTGACCTCCTTACATGCTAATAGTCCTTAGAGCATACGCTATAAGGACTATTAATGCAAGATTTAATTAAAAATTATGTCGTACTCCCATATCCATACGCCATGTATTGTCTATAGTAGCGCCAAAGTTTTTAGTGAATGTTCCATATACATATGTATTTGGACGAACGCTCCAAGAGCCTCCAATTTCAGCATCAAGCCATGTATCTTTCAAATCAAGTTCTGTATGTACTGTTGGATTACCTGGTGCTGAATATGTTGTATTCACCTTACCAGAGAATTCATGAGCCAATGCGAGTTTTGCAAAGATGTTGGATGTTTGCGTTTCTCTGCCAATGCCAAATCCCAATCGACCTACAGCAGAGATAACCGCATCAGCTTTCACATGCATAGAGCCGCCACCAACAACATTAGCCTCATAGGATACGCCGTTTAAACGACCTGCAATGAATTCTACACTAGGATCCATGTAGAAACCGTTTTGTTTCTTAATACGTTTACCGTATTCAGCACTGAAAGAGGTACCAAATGTATGATAATCCCCATTCAATTGATGTCCCCCTACTGAGTGAAGTTTGTAAGTATTGGACAAGCGGTTTCCACGAACGATGATATCTAAATAACGTCCATCATCTTGTTGTTTTGTACCATATAACCCAATGCCACCGATTTTACTATCTCCAGTGCCAACACTATAAGAGTTGCTAGACGTACTGTAATGTAGAGCACCACCTAGAGTCCAACCATTGGATACCTTATGATCATACCCAATTTGTACACCATTATATCTCATATGAGCATCGACACTATCTGTCACTTTAGATTTGCCTCCGATGTATTTAGCCCATACACCATCATTCACAGTAGCCAAACGAAGATCTCCTAAACGACGTTGTAAATCGTTCGTAGTATTACGCCAAGCCATCGCTGTAGATGTAAGAGCAGATTTCGTACCACTTACCAATGAAGATTCACTAGCATGTCTTACAATCGCCGTATCAGTAACAACAAGAGTACCTTGTGCATCAAATGCATTTGTACCAAGTTCAGTCATAGCAGCCGGTCTTGTAATACCTTCATTAACTTGAACAGCAGCAGCTAGTTTCTTATCATTTCCAGTATATTGTAATTTAGTGGCTAACGATTTCATTTCTGCACGATAACTTGCATCATCAGTTAAATTCTTAGCACTATCACCTTGTACAGTGATGTGGCTATGGTCAGCAGCATGTTGGATAATGACTTGTCCATTGCCAGCTTCACTCGCTGGTACACCTGTTTTATAATCAGCATTTACAAAACCACTATAGTTTTGAATTGTAATAGGACGAGCCTCGATAGGATGAATCATACCTGCTGCAGTTGGATTTGTACCACCTACAAGATTACGAACTTTACTGCCTTTATATAAGTATGCTGCATCATCTCCTGATGGACGTGGTTTTCTTGGTGTAGGTCGTTCCTTACCAATCCATTCATTATTCCAAGTAGCACCATTTTGTAAATATATATCTGCACCAGAATTATGCGGATTTTTATTACTTTCAGCATATTCATTTAACACAGCACCAGTAAGACTAGAGTTAGATGTTGTAAAAGCTAGTCCGATATTTGCTGGCGCTTCATTAAGATTTGGATTCTCACCATAATCTTTATTAATTAACCCTACATTACCAACAGCTACTAACTCTTTCGTACCTGGGTGTTTACCATCGGTACCTGCATTCACATAGACATCGCCCTCTTCTGCCACAACAGAATAGGTATCTGATGTTTTAAGAGGATAGGTTATAATACGACCACCGCCATCAACGATAATATGGCCTCGGTGATTCGCTTGCAATCCTACTCCGACAGCGTCAATATCTACATTGCCTTTCACATGAATATTGCTATCACCATAGTCTCTGTCAGGATTATCGTTATGATGTGGCACCTTACCACCAAGACCAGCATAGACAGCACTCATGTAATAATGCCCTAAATCTTTTTTATCTGCTGGTGCATCATTTTTTAATCGTACAATAAGATCTTTATCTATGGTCAATTGCGATCCAAATACAGTATAAATCCCTGTTACATTTTTAGATTTACCTGTGTCCATCAAGCTTTTACCATGTACATTTACGGTTAACGTGTCTTCTATATGCTTAACCGTAGGTTCTGTTTGCTTTTGATCTCCCAACGATAAACCAATTAAGTTTTCTGCTTTATCACTATACTTAGTAATATCTGTAGCCATTACAGAATAAGACATTCCTGTTACTACTAATGCAGCCATCACTGCTGATACATGACGTGTAATTTTCATAAGAACCTCCACAATCAACAATAATATCAATAATAGATATCAATAAACTACCGTCATTATACATTGTTATTTGTACTTCGTACATACTTATATACCTATAAATACTCTATTATGCATACTTTATATAGTAAAGCATTATTATGCTAATCAGTTATAGTTGATAAAATTATCATAAACTTGACATTGTAAAACAGTGCATAACGATACGAAAAAAAAGAAGCATATGACCGGATTCTCATCGTTTTTTAGAATCTTTTTTTGCATTTGAGCCCAATTTTATTCACAAATGTAAATTTTTGTAAGAGTATAATACATTTGTGACAAAAAAATAAAAAAATAAGAAGGCTCTCTG
>OBVV01000438.1_pt1 | contig 16839 bp, 18 predicted proteins | sample 1476221 | NCBI WGS metagenome assembly OBVV01 (sample SAMEA2580029, study PRJEB22360) | human gut metagenome | biome: human gut; feature: human-associated habitat; material: faeces | place: Denmark | collected 2008/2010 | reverse complement strand
GGTGCATCCACAGAACTATTCACCCCATACATAATGCCTCTAGCCGCAGTACCTGCTACAGGGTTCTTGGATAATCGAGTGTAATCGCTGATTAGCGGTAGCCAAGATAATGGCATAGCAATGGATAATTCCAAGGCCGCTGTGAAAGTCATTTCATCAGTGATGTTACCTTGGCTGTGAATAGAACTTTCTTGTAATAAGCTAATCAATAAATAGATGCAGAGGATGCCTAAGCCATAGCCCATGATACTATTGATGTAGCCCATGTTGCGAATTCCAATAAAGAGCCATACAATGATTAATGCGCCGATGATGACAGTCCACGCAGTGAACGGCAGATTCCATAATTCAACGGCACCAAGTGCACCGTCATAGATCATAATGCCGGTCCAGCCGATGAGTTGTAAAACATTTAAAATGGAAAATAATTTCATGCCCCCATTGCCAAAGACAGTGGATACAGTTTGCATAGAGCTCATGTGTTCACGAGCACCGATGAGTCCAGCGCCAAACAATAGTAGACAACCGATGACGTGACCGATGATGATAGCTAATAGGCCATCGGAAAATCCTAAGGGCGCAAAATAGGTGCCCGTCATGATTTCTGCAATAGAAAGAGCGGCGCCGAACCAAATGAGGGACAACCGTGATGATGAAAGTTTTGTATCAGTCATGAATACTCCTATCCATGCCAGTGGGAACAAAAAAGACTAATCTGAATCGATTAGCCTGTAGATGATATATATTCTCTATAGTAAGCAACCATAAGTGAGAGTTCACTATGTTTTTGTATAGGCACTACAAAAGAATATATACATATATCCCTACGTTGGCATTATCCAAATCAGGTTATGGGTTAATCGCACATAGCGACTTCTCAGCCCACTTTAGTGAGCACCCCTTATAGGTGTATTATACGAATTGAATGATATTACGTCAATAGGAATGTATAGGTGAATCTAATATAGTATATGAAATACATAGGCTATGTAAATACCTATATTGAGAAAAAATATCTTATATTGAAAATGTCTCAATTGTTATTTATTGTATTGCATTGGGTACTATTTCATGTTATAACTAATATTAAATATAAGAACCACTAGGGGTGCTTATGCTGAGATTGATGAGTATCAAAACCCTAGACCTGAACCAGATAATGCTGGCGTAGGAAAGTGGATGGCATCGAATACTAGGAATTGTACAAGAACCGTCCCAAGGAGTGGTTCTTTTTGTTACTAGTAAAGGAGATACCTATGAAATTACATAGAGCGTTAACGATTGCAGGAACAGACCCAACAGGTGGTGCAGGGGTGATGGCGGACTTGAAAAGTTTTCAAAGCCGTCACGTCTATGGTATGGCTGTCATTACATCTGTAGTAGCTCAAAATACGAAAGGTGTGACACAGATTGCTCATATGGATGTATCTATGATTGAAGCACAGTTACAATCGGTGTATACAGATATCGTGCCAGAAGCAGTAAAAACAGGCATGTTAGCCACAGCAGAAATGATGGAACTCATCGGTACTTATATTGATCCTAAGGTACCCTATGTATTAGACCCAGTGATGATTGCCACCAGCGGGGACCGTCTTATCTCCGATGAGGCTGTGAAAGCTTTGCAAAGTACATTAATTCCTAAGGCTACATTGATTACGCCCAACCGCAGTGAAGCGGAAGTGTTGGCAGATATGAAAATCGATACGGTAGAAGCTTTGCATACAGCAGGGATTCGTATATTACAAGAATTGGGCCCTCAAGCGGTAATCATCAAAGGCGGTCACATCGGAGATGAAGCGACAGATTACTTGTTTACAAAAGATACTATGTCCATGCGTCGTTCTTGGACTAGTCCTAAATACGACACAGTACATACTCACGGTACAGGCTGCACATTCTCGGCGGTAATCACAGCAGAATTAGCAAAAGGTAAATCCTTAGAAGAAGCCATTACCATTGGTAAAGAATATATCCGATTAGCTATTTTGCATAATCCAGGACTGGGCACAGGCAATGGGCCGGTGAATCATATGGCCTATGGGGATGAGTATTCTGAATAATCTTCCCAAGTCTACAGGTATGATACAATTCATATCGAATGCTTTGGATGTCGTGGTATACTATAGGTAATCTTTTATCGTTGTTATATAAGAAAAGAGGATTATTTTGGAACGCTATGATATAGATACAGTACGCTCCATGATGGGATTGTACTTCATTTGTGGAACACCGAATACTAAGGATATCCATACAACGTTGACAGAAGCTTGTAAGGGCGGTATTACGTGCTTTCAATTTCGTGAAAAAGGGGAAGGCGCTCTAGTAGGAGAAGAAAAAGAAAACTTGGCACGAGAGTTACAACACATTTGTAAGGAATATGGTGTACCTTTCATCGTCAATGATGATGTAGAACTAGCAGAACGTATTGGCGCCGATGGGGTCCATGTAGGACAAGATGATATGGACCTTGAAGGAGTGCTCAAACGCTTGCCATATAGCCTTGTGGGGACATCAATTAATTCTGTGGAAGAGTTAACACATACAAAGCTAGACTATGTGGATTACATTGGTGTAGGTCCTATGTATGCGACAAACACAAAGAAAGATGCTAAAACCGTTCGAGGTCCAGAATTAATTTTAGCGTTACGCGCTCATAATCCAACCATTCCTATGGTAGCTATTGGTGGCATCAATCGAGATAACTTTGATGATGTCTTAGCTGAACCAGTGGACGGTATTGCGGTCATCTCCGCTATTACGGAAATGGAAGACATTGAGTATGAAACGGCCATGTGGATAGAGAACATGGAATGGTGTAAGATGTTCTTGGAGAAGTAGATAACGGAAATTATCTGCCTATTTCGTATATTACATAGGTTCATCCCTTGACACTAACCACTTTTATCCATACAATAGTATATATACATAGGCGATGAAGCAGAGGAGTATACTTCCCTTAGCGAGTGAGGATGGTGAAAGCTCACAATGGAGTAGAAGGCGCTGTGGAGCATGAGCAGGAACGTTGTACCATACTAGGTATGGACAATTAGTAAAGGCTATTTTTTAAAAGAGGGCATTAGCCAATTAGGGTGGAACCGCGGGTATATCTCGTCCCTGTAGCGATTTTCGTTGCAGGGACTTTTTTTATTCCCTGTAAAACATAAGGAGGAATGGAAATGACATTTCAAGAGATGATTTTTACACTCCAAAATTTCTGGGGTGAACAAGGTTGCATTTTGCAACAACCATATGACATTGAAAAAGGGGCGGGTACCATGAACCCAGCTACCTTCTTGCATGCCTTAGGGCCTGAACCTTGGTCTGTATGCTATGTAGAGCCATCCCGTCGTCCCGCAGACGGTCGCTATGGTGACAATCCAAACCGTTTATTCCAACATCATCAGTTCCAAGTGATTATTAAACCATCTCCAGATAATATTCAAGAATTATACTTACAAAGTTTGGCAGCTCTTGGCATTCATGCAGAAGATCATGATATCCGTTTTGTAGAGGATAACTGGGAATCTCCAACATTAGGCGCTTGGGGCCTTGGTTGGGAAGTTTGGTTAGATGGCATGGAAGTAACGCAATTTACCTATTTCCAACAAGTGGGCTCCATCGATGTAAAACCAGTGTCCGTTGAAATTACATATGGCTTAGAACGTTTGGCTATGTATATTCAGGGCGTAGAAAATGTGTATGACTTACAATGGAATGAACAATACACATATGGCGATGTATGGCATGCGAACGAAGTAGAACAATCTACATACAGCTTTGAATTAGCAGATACAGATATGTTGTTTAAATTGTTCGACATGTACGAAGCCGAGGCTACACGTGTATGTCAATTAGGCTTTGTATTGCCGGCTTACGATTATGTGTTGAAATGTTCTCACACATTTAACTTGCTAGATGCACGTGGTGCAATTTCTATTTCTGAAAGAACAGCTTTCATCGGCCGTGTTCGTAACATGGCTCGTATTTGTGCGCAAAACTATTTGGCGAAACGAGAAGAACTTGGTTTCCCATTGTTGAAAGGAGATAAATAAGATGGCTAAGGATTTACTCTTTGAAATTGGGGCAGAAGAAATTCCTGCAGGATTTTTGCCAAATATTATCAAACAATTAGGTGAATTGGCGACAGCTGCATTGGCAGAACGTCATATTCCACACGGTTCTGTGAAAGTCTATGCCACACCTCGACGTGTGGCGCTGTTGATCAATGATGTGGCAGAACGTGGTGAAGATGTTCACGAAACTCATAAAGGTCCATCTGTGTCTATCGCCTATGATGGAGATGGTAATCCTACAAAAGCAGCCATTGGTTTTGCTCGTGGTAAAGGATTAGATGTGTCTGAATTGAAAGTAGTAGATGGATACATCTTTGCTGACACAACGACAGCTGGTTTAGATACAAAAGAAGTATTATCTGAGGTATTACCATCTTTGATTACAGGTTTAAGCTTTCCTAAATCCATGCATTGGGGCGATTTAGAAGAGCGTTTCGTTCGTCCAGTACGTTGGTTGGTGGCATTATTTGGTCAAGACGTAGTACCAGTGACATTTGCTAATGTAACAAGTACAAATGTAAGCCGTGGACATCGTTTCCTAGGTGAATCTGAATTGACCATAGCAGAACCAAAAGATTACTTAGACACACTAACTAAGAACTTCATTATGATCGACCAAGACGTACGCCGTGAAACAATCCGCAAACAATTAACAGAACTAGCAGCGACTAAAGGTGCTACTGTGGTGTGGGACGAAGATTTGTTAGACGAAGTTACTTTCTTAGTAGAATACCCAACAGCTCTTTGTGGTACTTTTGATGAAAGCTATTTAGCATTGCCATCTGATTGCATTATTACACCAATGAAAGACCATCAACGATACTTCCCAATGGTGGACGGCAAAGGAAAATTACTTCCTATGTTCTTGACAGTTCGCAATGGGGATAGCAAATCCTTAGAAGTGGTGGCAGCTGGTAATGAACGTGTACTTCGTGCTCGTTTAGATGATGCGAAATTCTTCTTTAACGAAGACCGTAAAACACCATTAGCAGGTCGTTATGAAGCATTGACAAAAATTGTCTTCCAAGAAGGATTAGGCAATTTAAAAGATAAAACTGAACGTCTTGTGGAATTAGGTTCTGTATTGGCTAAAGAAGTAGGTTTCACGGATGCAGCTACGTTAGAATGTGCTACACATTTGGCAAAAACAGACTTAACGACAGGTATGGTAAGTGAATTTACTGAATTACAAGGTGTTATGGGTAAAGAATATGCCTTACTAGATGGTGAAACACCTGCGGTAGCAGAAGCGATTTTTGAACAATATTTACCTCGTTTTGCAGGAGATATCTTGCCAACTACCGATGCAGGTCGTATCTTGAGTATCGTTGACAAAGTAGACACTATTGTGGCTACTTTCAGCCGTGGTTTAATCCCTACAGGTTCTCAAGATCCATATGCATTGCGTCGTCAAACTATCGGTATTATCAACATCTTGATGGATAGCAAATGGTCCTTGTCCATGCGTCCAATCTGGGTGAAAGCGATGGAACTATTGGGTGTAGATTGTGAAAAACATGAAGAATTACTAGGTCAACTAGAAAACTTCTTTATTCTTCGATTGAAAAATATCTTGTTAGAACAAGGTATGCCATATCAAGTGGTCGATATCGTATTGAGTCAAGATACTGTAACAGTAGCTTTAGCAGAAGGTTTAGGACAAGCTTTAACAGCGAATCGTTTGGACGAAAACGAACCATTAATGCAAGCTTACACACGTATCTTTAACATGGTGAAAGATGTAATTTTCACAGGTGTGGACGAATCCTTATTGAAAGAAGATTCTGAACAAGCCTTGTACAAAGCGGCATTACCTGTGTATACAACAAATCGTAATGCCTTGGAAGCTGGGGACTATGTGAAAGCAGTGAGTTTAGCTGAATCCTTGGTGCCATATATTGAAACATTCTTCGAACATGTTATGGTTATGGATAAAGACGAAGCTATCAAACAAAATCGCTTACAATTATTGCGTATGACCTACGAAGTAAGTAACTTGGGTAAATTAAAATAGGTTCTCATGATTATTACCATATTAACCTTTTTTGCCAACGTGTTCATCATTGGTAGCATTGCGTACATGTACCAAGTTCTCTTTGGTCCCATTCATCATCCCATTTTGATAGAAGTAATGAATGTATTTCATGTACGTATCAACTTGGAAAATATTAGCTATGCCGTAGCAGGTACCTCGGTGCTACTTGTGGCGGCATTAGCACAAATTCCATGGTTTCATCGAATTACCATGTGGCTCGATGGAGGGCGACGTCCTATAGGACAGGAAATAGAAATTTTGCAGATGATTCAGAAAGATATGCAAAATCATACAGGCATCGATATGTCACAATTTGATTGGTTTATCAAGAATGATGATTCCATCAATGCCTTTGCGATGGGTCATAACCGAATTTGCATAAATACGGGAACCATAGCAACCTTACCGTATGATGAATTACTAGGCATAGTGGCTCATGAAATGGGGCATATTCATCATAAAGATAGCGCCTATGGATTCTCTCGATATTATATGAATTATTTGGGTCAAATGTGTATTCGTGTGTATGAACTATTTGCTCGTGTCATATTGTGGATTCAATACTTACGGTTGCCGGTGATTACTATCATTGTACAGGTATTCTATTTCTGTGTAATCTTGCAGATTTTGTTCATGCAGTGGGTGATTAAAGCACCGTTAATCATTACTGATTTGTTCACAGGCAGACGAGCAGAATACCGTGCTGATAAATATGCTTATGAAATCGGCTTAGGGGCTGAACTACATAATGCCTTAATTACCTTGCGTAACTACACCGCTGAAAGTAGTGAAAGTGGACTTATGAGTAAACTTTATAGCACACACCCAGCCACAGAAAAACGAATTGAACGATTGCGACAATATGTAGAGGGGAAGTAAGTTCTCATGTATGAGCCCTGAAACCTTGGATAGTTTCATCGTACCTATATAATTGAATACAACTATAAAAATACCTAGCTCTATGAATAGATCATGAGCTAGGTATTTTTGTATTGGTAAGTAAAGAAAAATGAAGGAAAACTACAGGAAAAATGATGAAAAGGATAGGAGAATGATAAAAAGACAGGTATTGATATTGATTGCTAAATATGTGGATGATACAATAATTGTAGATAATTCGGAGGAGTGAAACATAGAATGTTATGTGTAAGAAAGGATTCCCACTTATGAACAAAGAAATAACAATTAAAGAATTTAATTTACTAACGGAGGATGAGAAAATCAATCTAATGAAAGAGCTTAATGAAGCAGACAAGTCTGAAAAAATGATTGAACTGTTGACAGCTTGTCCACTAATAGAATTGAGTATTAATTTGCAAAATTGGCTTGCTGTAGCGTATATCATTGTGGACTCATGTGATAAAGCGATGGAAGTTATGAACTTAATCCCCGAACCAGAAAGAGATGCAAAATGGTATTATCGATATGGTTATTCACTCCTTTATAAAGATTTTCCAATAGCTAGCGATCAACATGAAGAGGTACTTGCTTTAATTGATAAAGCCTGTGAAATGAGCCTAGATGATGAAGTAAAGGATTGGTGTTTGGAACTAATCTCTTACGATCCGGAGCTTGAAGATATAATCAAGTCAAAAGAAACATCATTTCCGCATATATATGATTACTATATACATTCTGACTATGCTAACGAAGAAGGTTCTGCAACGGAAGAGGAAGCTGCAGGTACATTTTGTGGAAGCGTTTTACTTTCAGAGGATAAATGGGATAAGGACAAACTAATAAGCGATTTGCAAGCAGATTGGGGAATTGAACTACCAAAAGAAGATACGGAAGATGAAGATACAATCGTTAATTTTGATAAATGTAGAATTGTAATCAGTAAATTCCCTGCACCTGTACCAAATAAAGAAGCTGAAATAAACGCAGAAAATAATTGGATGTGGGAAGAGGCTGTAGAGATTACAAAGACTCATAAGGCTCACATTGTCGTAGCGATTTTGGGGGATGAAGAAGATTTAATATCAAGGGGCTTACTTTATACAAAAATCATGGCTACTTGCTGCAAACAAGAAAAAGCCATTGGCGTATTCACGAGTGGTGTAGTATTTGAGCCTAGTTATTATATGAATGCTGCTGAGATGATTAGAGATGGGGAGCTTCCAATTTTTACATGGGTATGGTTCGGCTTATATCGAACTGAAAATGGGTTATCTACCTACACTTACGGAATGAAAGCTTTTGGAAAATATGAGCTTGAAATCTTAGATGCCGATGAAGAAGTAGGTAAATTGCTATCATTTATATCCGCAATCGCATCATATATATTGCAAGATGATGTGGAATTTAAGGATGGAGAAACAATAGGACTTTCTGAAGAGGATATCCATCAAATCACATTGAGTAAAGGTGTTGCTCTACCAGAGCAGGATACACTAAAGATTTCTTATGAAAAGAAAACAGAAGAGATTAAAATTGTAATGAGGGAGAATATGGAAAAAATGAATCATGAATTTTTTGGAGAATTAGATTTAAATGGATTAAATGATGGTTTGGGATTTAGTGACGGTGTTGTTGTATTGTGGGAAAAAGAGGTAAATGGGATCAATACAACACTTTGGTATGTTAAATCATCTAAAATTACGACAGAAATGTTAGATGTCTATTCTAATTTTTTAACGAACTTTGGTAACAATGATGAAATTGCTAGGAAAGCATTAGAAGCGTATTTATTAGAAGATAGTGAATACATAGATTTTCATAGAGAAGATATAAAACTTGATTTACCAGAAGATGTAAAAGAATTTGTACAGTGTATGAAAGTTACCAATATAGGAATTTGGGTAGATGGCGAAAATATAATTATTGTAGACTATATGATATCTCCTGAAGAAAGTGATGAAATACTCGCAGTTAAATTTAATAGTAATTTTGAAATTATGGATATTGCATGGGAAAGTTAAATTTTAAAATAGAGAAGCTAAAATTGAAAATATATTAGAAAATTTAAAAGCAAATTTTAAGTTTGTTTTAATTGGATTTGGATTGATTTTAATCGGTGGATCAATTTTAAAATGGAAATGGATACTTGAGCCATCAGGAAATTGAAAGAGATAAGGAGAAATTTACCATGAAAACTGAACTTATTTATAACAAAGAAAATAGAGAAGAATTTTTTGCAAAAATTGAGGAACTTACAGAGAAAGATAAACATACAGAATGTATCAATGCCTTAGAGAGTATTCCGGCTGAAGAAAGAGATTATGAAATCTCTTATCAGCTTGCTCGTGCATTACAAAATTTTGCTATTGTAGGGGATGATGACAAGGGAACAGAATACAACAGAGGATATGGAGTTTTATTAAATTCATTAGATATCCTTGAGTCTGTTAGAAAAGAAGGTCAAAACAAGGCAGAATGGAATATGCGTATGGCATATGGCTATCAATATTTATTTCACCAAGAAGAAAAAGCAATTCCCTATGCACAGCGTTGGGCAGAGTTAGACCCGGAAGATAAAAATGCACTGGAAGTCGTAAAAGAGTGCCAAGAGGAAATTGAAAAAAGAAAGAAAATCCGCGAAAAATATGCTGAAATAGAGGGTGTGGTAAAAGAAGAATTTGAAGTAATTCTGAAAGAGCATGGTATAGAAAATGCTGATGATTATAATGGTAAAACCGAAGAAGAATGGGAAATGATCGTTGAAAAGATAACAAAGGTTCAAGAAAAATATGATTTAAATGATGACTATATAGACGAACTTTTAGATGAAATTTTAGTAGGAAATGAGGATGATGGAGAAATCATAGAGGATTGGGGAGTATATCTTTGTAGATGGTTTGATGAACAACTGGCAAGTGTTAGACTGAATTTAGGCTTAGCTCTGCTTGAGTTTGACCCACAGGTGAAATATACAAAAAGAATACAACTCTCTGTCATGCTAAAAAATCCTGATGAAAATGGTCTTCCAACTAAGGAAGAAGAGGAAACTTTATACAAAATCGAAGATTTGCTTGAAAGCATCATCAAAGAAAAAGAAGGCATATTGGCAGGTTTCTTAAGATGGGACAAGAGACTTAGCGTTTTTGCTTATGTAGAAGATGAAAAAGGTTATGAAGAATCATTTGCAGTTGCCTTAAAAGAACAATTCCCGGATTATGAATATCAGTTTTGGGTGGTTGAAGACGAAGAGTGGGAGACTTATTTTAATGCTCTTTATCCTGATAAATATAACTATCAAGGTATTTTGAATAATAAACTGATTTACCAAATACAAATGGATGGCGATACTATGGTGCCTAGAGTTTTGGAGCATTGCCTTTACTTTAAGACCAAAGAAAAAAGAAAAGAATTTTTGGAGAAAGTGGAAACTGAAGGATTTAGACGAATTGATGAACGTGCAGATGAGGTTGTAGACGAGACTAACGAGTATCCATACCAACTTGTTGTGGGTAGAGAAGATGACTTTAAAGATACTAATAGAGTAACTTGGTATCTGATGGAAACAGCTGAAGAATTAGATGGTGAATATGACGGCTGGGGCTGTGTTACAGTGAAAGAATAGGAGTATGAATTATGGGATTATTTGACAAGCTAAGAAATAAAGGTGATAAAAAAATAACAAAAGAAGAATTTATTAAAAGAGTAAGAGAAGATGAAGACTATGCACCCGGTTGGGAAGCAATCGAAGGAGCGTTAAAAGTCATTTACAAAGATCAAGAACCTGCGCACTTTGGCACACTCATTACAAGTAGAGCGATTTTTGGTGGTGATGAATATTTAGATGGATATTCAATATATGATTCTTCTAACGGATATAAACACATTGTCACATTTGGTATGACAGAACTTTATGGGAATGAGGAAGCATTTGGTGGCGAATGGAACAAGTGGGGCTATGAGATGACAATCAAACTTAAAGCTGATAATGATGATTGTATGTGGGCTATGGATATGTTAGGTAACTTGGCTAGATACACTTATTCATCTGAAAGATTTTTTGAACCCTATCAATATATACAAGGTAAAGGTAGTTCGATTTGTAAGGATAAAGAATCAAAACTTACCGCTCTGTTCATTGTGAATGATACTGAGTTAAACACAATAGATACGGTTTACGGAAAAACAGATTTTTTACAAATGGTTGGAATAACGGAAAATGATTTACAAAAGCTAAAAGAAGATAGTGATAATGCATTGAGACTATACGAATTGATTAAGCAAGATAATCCGTATTTTGTAACAGATTTGAATAGTAAAAAATCGTATCTTTAGAATTTTAGATGAGAAAGAACATATCGTATGGAAAGTATATTTGAATTTTTAAGATTGCATTTTGAGTATGTGCTAATAGCCGGAGGGCTTTTGATCTTGATAGGGGCTATTTTAGATTGGAAATGGGTTTCTAGCGCAACCGTTGGTGATAAGGCTCGTCATGCTTTTATTTTTGAAGTGTGGGGAGAAAAAGGTTATAGAGTCTTTACTGGAATCTGTGGGCTAGTATTAGCTATTTGTGGTCTTGTATTTTTGGTACTTGGGTAGATGTATAGGGTTATGAGTGTGGAATTAAAAAGAAATAGAAAAAGCAATATACCCTGTAGTTTACATGCATACCGAGAAGGAAAAGTATCAAATTGAGAAACAGGAGGAACTAAGTATGAGTTATGATTTAATGGTTTTTGAAAAAACAAAAGCACCTAATACAAAAAAACAATTTATGGTTTGGTATGATAAGCAAACAGAATGGGAAGAAGAGCATGATTATGAAACGATAGGGGTATCTTCTTCTGATTTGCAAAATTGGTTTATGGAAATGAAAGAAAATTTTCCACCTATGAATGGAGAATATGCACCTAATTTTGACAATCTTGATGATGATGAAGCTGAAAAATTGGAAATGCGTATGGCTGATTACTGTATAGGATATGATGTAATTTATGTAGCTTTTCCTTGGTCTGTAGCAGACAAAGCGTATGAAGTTATGCGAGATTTAGCTAAAAAACATAATGTGGGATTTTTTGATGTGAGTGGAGAAAAAGGAGATATTATATTACCGGATGGCACTAGGATAGAGTAGTTATGTTAATAAGCATTTCTTATTTAATTTCCTGAATGATAAATCGGAAACCACAGAGTGCAAGCATGATTTTTCTTAATTGGCTTGAACTGATGCGTTAGTAAATAGAGAGTATAGGATCAAAGTTGAGCTTGAGTGGGGGTATTAAAATTGAAAAAATGCAAACAAATGACATGGCAATATGAAATTACAGGCCTGGAAGGGAATGCAATTCTGTTTGATACAAATATTTTTGAATATGACTGGCATGAAACAGGGGAATACGTATCAGTAACGGATCCACTATATCATCAGAGTTTTAGGTTTCCTATTTATGTTGTGTATATTAATGATGAACTTCATAAATTTGTTGCTGGTGAATTTAGTAATAATGTATGGGGATTTTATTTACCTAAGTACTAAAGTGATAATTCCAGTTGATTGGTAGATGGAAACAAATTTGAATTTGTGAGGGGATATGATGATGGAAACTATAAATGAGAAGCTACTTTCCTTGGTAGAGGGTAGGGAAACCCCTGAAAGCTATCAAAATTGGTGGCTAAAACACGAACATGAATTAGAGAGGGTTTTAAATAGGGGAGAATTTTTAAGACTTAAGCCAAAAGACCATGATTTCCTCTGGGTGCCGATTTTAACAAGCCAAAAAGGAGCCATAGCCATACTGGAGAGGAAAGGGCTACCTTTTTCTAAAAGCAATCTGTATCAAGAGAAATATTTAGAGGAGCTGGATGTCTATTGTAAGGATAAGAAAAAAAGAGAGCAAGAAAAGAAAAAGAAGGTTAAAGAAGAGCATCCAAATTTGTTTGAGCATTATCCAAAGTTTACAAATGCTTTAGTGAAATCTCTTGATGAAAATGACGTTATAAAACAAGGTGCTACACAAGAGGAAATTCGGAAAGCAGAAGAAAAATTAAGTTTTGCCTTTCCTGAACAAGTACAAAGGTTTTTCTTAATCACAAGCGGCATTGATCTTTCAACTGGCATAAAAGTTGTGCTAAACGAAATGTTTTCAATGGAAATAAAAGAGAAGCAATATTTGGTTCTTGGAGAGTTTTGGAAAGAGGCAGACGGAGATCAGCTATTGCTTTGTCATGATGAAGAAACAATTTGGTACTATGCCCATGAACAGAATAAAGTAAAGAAGCTTTGCAATGATATGAATGAATTTCTTGAGAAGAAACTATCTAGGTATCTGAGCAGGTAAAGACAAATATGGAGGAATTTATGGAAATCGTAAGAGCAGGGTCTAAATCTAAACCAGTTAAAATCATTGATGTAGACTTTGATACACTCGTTGATATTAACAAGGACCATAGGTTTTATGATCAAGAGGAAAAGGCTATTTTGCATTATTGGTCTGATGGAAAAACAGTGTACTGGAGGCATAGACTTGTCTCTAAAGATGTAGAACATTTTCAAGTGTTTAATGGCACATTTGCAAAAGATAGTAAATCTTGTTATCTATATGATACCAAACTACGCGGTGCTAACAATGAGACATTTAAAGCCTTGAACTATAGCTATGCTTTTGATGGAAAGACTGTATGGACTATATCTGGCCGTTTTGAACCAGCAGATCCTAAAACTTTTGATGTGTGCGACGATGGTTTTTGGCTATCTGAAATTAAAATTACATTGACTGATGGCAAGGAATATACTGAAATTCTTCATATTCCTTATGGCTTTGCGAAAGACAGCAAGCAGGTTTATTACGAAAACTATGAAGGTAAGATTAAAATTTTAAAGAAAGTTGATCCTGAAAGTTTTGTGTCTAATAAGGATGGATATTTTGGTTGGGACAAAAGCAATGTCTATTATGGGAAAAATCTTTTGCCGGGGGCTTCGCCAGAGAACTGGCGGGTCATTGATGATAAGAGACAGATTTCAACTGATGGAAAGTATTTTTATAGATTGAATAAAAAGATTTCTGAGGAAGAGGCCTATGAGTGGATAAATAATCCACGTTTGTGAAATCATGATTTGCAAAGGATATAGTTTGTATGGAAAATTTAGATATTTTTGAGGTGGCATGTAAATATTTTTTTCAAAAGATTAGTGAATTTAAGGAAATTTTGTCAAACAAAGTTAGAGCATTAGAAAATATAGACTGGATATATGATAAGGGAACTACAAAAGTCTGCCGAGCCAGTCAACGACAATCTGAAAAATCTAACCCACAGTGGGGGCGGAAGTACAGAACAGTACAGTAAAATATGGAGGAAAAATAAATGGGATTGATTGCAAATTATCAGTCAACTACTGATCTTGAATTAGAAAAATTTATGTGCCTTGATGATGTGGAAGAAGCACAGGATAATGAGAACTTAGAAATATGTGATATAGATAAAATGTGGGACGCACTTCATTTTTTGTTGACAGGAAAATCTGCCGGCGAACCGATTAAAGATAATTTAATCAGCGAAGCGATTGTAGGCCAGTTCAATATTTCTGGGGAAGAAATTGAAGAATTTATATCTGGAACGAAAACTGATAGAGTGAAAGAAATTGCAAAGGCATTGCAAGAGCTTGATTTTGAAACATATATTGATAAATTTGATATGCATGCGTTTCACCAAAACGATATTTACCCTAATATTTGGGAATACGAAGATGAAGCAGATGAAATTAAAGATGATTTAAGAACCTCATTTGAAAGTTTGAAAAAATTTTATGAGAAAATGGCAGAGCAAGAAAGAGCCGTATTAGTGTCAATCTATTAACTGTACATTTAGAAAAATTTGTGTAGGGAGGAAACAACCATGTCAGTAAGTGGTTATACGGTTGAAGCACATGGACATGACCGAAAAAGTGATGATTATGGCTACGTGAATATTATGTACCGCTATGGTAACAAGAAGCCCTGCCCCAGACCAGAGCAGTGCGAAATGATGGAGGTTATGTGGGCGAATGAAAGTATCTACGGATCGCCCGCTCCCGGTTGCAAAGTTGGAGATTTTATTATGACTTGGTTGATGGGGAGTGAGCGTCTTAATTGTGGGATATTTGCCCGTAGGGAAATTGCCCAGTGCTTAGCTGAAACTTTCTCTGGTTTAAAAATCAAGGAATTGGAGTGGTTTGAGAACCCCAGAGAAAAAACACTGAAAAATGGAAAGCCTCGTATGCGTCCCGTCAAGTGGTTGCCGGAGAGTGAGGTGGATTTAGTGTACCTATACTCTGACTGTTATATTGATGTTCGAAACCCTGTGCCAATTCAGACGGATTTTTTTACCGCTACAAGAATGGATGCTTGGGGAGAGACTACTTGGTTTATGTGTATCCCAAAAGCTGCTGAAAAACTGATTACCATGGATTTTGAAAATCTGACCGTCAAAGAAGCAACTATTGTCGGATAGGTATATATTTATTAAGTAGACAAAGAGAGAGAGTATGGAGAAGAGGAACTAACAATGTTTGAAAATAGTGATTTTAAGGATTTTTGGAATAGTCATGAATACTATACCGAAAACTATGTAGAAGAACCATTAACTGATGAAATAATATCATTTTATGAAAATAAATTAGGGTTCAAATTGCCTAAGTCTTATATTCAACTTATGAAAATACAAAATGGTGGTGCTCCAAAAAAAGAATACTGGTTTAATGAATATGCTAAAAGAAATGAGGTAAACACAATTGGGCTTGCTGGATTTTTTGGGATAGGGGGTAACAAGCACAACTCTTTATTTGGAAAATTTGGAAATGAATTTTGGTTTAATGAATGGGAATATCCACGAGATATAGGAATTATTATTGCAGATACAGAATCTGGTGGACATGATATGATCTATTTAGATTATCGTGAATGTGGAAAAGATGGAGAACCCAAAGTATCTGTTTGTTTTCAAGAATATGATTATGAAATTCAAGTACTTGCAAATAATTTTGAAGAATTTATAGGAATGCTAATATCAGAGGAAGAGCTTGAATAAAATGTAAAATATTAAAAGAGGGAGTCATGAGTGAAAATATTCCATTCAAGATCAAGAAAAAAATAAATGATATTCGATTACTTCAAGTAGAGATTAAAAACTGGAAAATGAAAACGGAAATAGAAGTAGTTAATATTCTTAAGTTATTTGAAAAAACACCTAGAGATGAAATGTCATTATACTATTCTCCGTATTTTAAAGATGACAAATTTGCTGAGGAACTTTTACAGATAGCACTTAATTATTCAGATAATGAAAAAATACTATTGAATATCATATCTATTTTGGGAAATATGATACTAAGATACCAACTTGAAGAAAGCACTGAAATTTATAAATTTATTTTATCAAATGCTTATAAAAAAGGACTTGCAGGCTATGTTTCTATCTATTTACCGCGTTTAAAACATTTTAAATATTACCCTGATAAATGGAAATACTTTATGAGTATGCAAAAAATGACACCAAAAAAAATTGCACATCAAAATTTGGTCCATATTATTAATCAAAATATCCAAAATGTCCCTGAAGAATACAAAAAAGAAGTAATTTCTTTTTTACAAACAAAACATGATTTAGCTAATAATGATGGTGGCAAGAAATTGTATTTAGATATGATAAAAAAGATCAAAAACTAAAATACGATTGACGTAATGTTTGATAGATAAAAAATAGTTACTTTCAGATATTTACATTTTGAGGAGAAGATTTTATGAATAATAAATATGAAAATATAAGAAAATTTTTATTATATCCAGATAACAT
>OBVV01000437.1_pt1 | contig 16840 bp, 14 predicted proteins | sample 1476221 | NCBI WGS metagenome assembly OBVV01 (sample SAMEA2580029, study PRJEB22360) | human gut metagenome | biome: human gut; feature: human-associated habitat; material: faeces | place: Denmark | collected 2008/2010 | reverse complement strand
GGTATCGTACCCGTCGAGCGCGCCATTAAATACATCCAAGGATGCGTTTAGCGCCGATGACGCACGTCCCTCGGCCAGCAAGCTGATCTCGTCCGGGCTTTCGCTGTCCGAGCCGGAGAAGCATGCCTTCGCCTCGGCCTGCACTTGTTTCAAGAAACCGAAATCCTCCTCCACGCGTAGTGGGCTTACTGAGAATTTTTTGATTTTGAGTTTTTTCATGGTATGATTTATTTTAAAGTGAATATATCTACATTTGCGATTGAGCAAATATACGTTTTTCTCTTTTTTAATAAAAGTCCTTATGAAAATAAAGCATAATTGGACTCGTAAAAGTTTGTGAGCACCGTTTTGCTTCGTGGCAGAGCTTACGGAAAATTATGAGTACTGTCCGGATCCATGACAGGGCTTGCGGAAAATTATAAGCCTTGTCACGAATCAAGATAGAGCTTACAGAGAATTTTAAGTCCTGTCACGAATCCGGACGGTACTTGAAAACTTCTGGAAGCACTATCCGGAAATCCGGATGATAAAAATAAGACGGAATAGGTTGCTATTCTGTTTTTTTCCGTACTTTTGTGATCGGATCAAGGCGACTTGTGTCCGGACATATTTTGAAATTAAAGAAGCGTTATGCTTATCTCGAAGTCGGGAACGTAGGAAATTCAAGACTATTCAGGGAGCGAGGCATAGTGGTTCTCACGCTATAGCGTGGGCTGCTATATCCATATCTCTGAATTAAGGTTTTTCCTACGACCTCCGACTTAGAACGTGGCATTGCAGTTCCACGCTTCGTGTTTTATAACCGTCTGCTAAGGGGCTGGGGAGACAAAAATCGATACTTTTATGGGACTATTTGATTTATTCCGAAGTAAAGCAAATGAAGAGAAAACGCCACAAGGGTCTATGGCAGAGTTGTATAGTGATTTGACGATGGGACAGAAGTATTCTATTATGCAATTGTACTCTTTTTGTAATGTGACTTGTTTTGAAAATTTCAAGAACAGTAAGGTTTCGTATGAAATCCTTATGGCGGCAAGCAATTCTTTAGGGGTTACTATTCAACAAGCTAATAAATATTTTGAGACACACGGGCAATTTGAGAATCTCATGATGCAAATGAGTTCTATTGATGATAAATCAATTCTAGACATTCTCCTTTTAGACTATATGAAAATGATAGCACTTAGTAATGAGGAAAAAAGGGCCCAACGCTGTGAATTGATTACAAATGTATATGAAGAATTGGGATATACAGAAGATGATATTATAGAGAGAATCGAAAAGGCCACAGCAATGGCTAGAATGTTTAACCTATAATTATACGAACCATGATAATAAGAATCCTTATCCAAGTCACCGTAATGTGTTTTATCGGCTGGTTGTTATGCGACATTGATCCGTCTGAGAAATATTCTTGGATCTCTGGTATCTGGCACGGATTATTCTTGCCGGTCAATTTCGTTCGGAGTTTGATCTTTGATGACGTATTGTATCAAGCGGCACGCCACACCACCGCTTATTCTGTTTTCTATTGGATATTTGGCGTTATTTCTATTGTATCTTTCTTCTTTGGGAATGGTAGAAGAGAATAAGATCATCCTATTACTCTTGGCGATAGCCCTGTTGATCTGTCTGGCTCCCATGCCTTATGGGTATTATGTGTTGATAAGGTATGCCACGACTATTCTGTTTGCTGTAATGGCTTACGATTATTTTCAAGACAAACAAAAAGGGTTGTATATCACTTGTCTTGCCTTGGCTTTGCTGTTTCAGCCTTTCATGAAGATACCGCTTGGACGTGCGGTTTGGAATTTTGTGGATGTGGTTGTCACTGTCTTTTTAGTTTATCTTTTCTTTAGAAAGAAGAGTATGGATTAAGAAATATCTATTAATCCGGCAGGTATAGGTGAAATGTTTATTCCTGCCGGATTGTGATAATTCGGATTACATCTCTAATACAAATATCCCTTTCGGTGCCAAGGATAATTCGTCTCCCAATGGAATCTCCTTTCCGGTTAATATCTCTTTTCCGGAGGTTTTACCTCGCAATACTTCCGCATAGCGTGCCAACGGGAGGTTCACCTCCTTGTCGCTGCCATTCATCAAGATCAATACGCTCCGGCCATCCAGACTGCGCTCGTAAACATAGACACCTTGGTTCACCATGAAATGCTTCATCTTGCCCTTAGCGATGACAGCGTTGCCCTTGCGCCATTTCAATAAAGTGCGGAGGAAATTCCACGCGTCATTTTGTACCTCGCTGCGACCGGATGCCTCGAATTGATTCACCTTGTCGCCGGGCCAGCCACCGGGAACATCCAGACGGATATATCCGTCTCCCTTCTCCTTGGTGCCGTTCATCAGCAACTCCTGCCCGTAATAGAGCTGGGGAATACCGGGGATCGTCAACAAGAATGTCACCCCTTGCTTGAACGCGTACAAATCATCGACAGACTTAGGCATGGAGGGAAGAAAACGATCCGTATCATGGTTCTCCAAGAAACGCAATACGTTATAGATATCGGGATATACATAATCATAGCACATATGCTCGAAGATCGTGTGCAAGCCTCCGGAATACCCGGTCTCCTCATGGAACGCCTTGCTCGCGATACCCATCAAGCGGAAATCCATTACCGATTTCAGCTCGGTATCCTGCCCGAAGTTCAACCGGCTGCCTTTCTGCCAATAAGCGGAACCGATCGTGTAGTTCATCCACGCCTCGCCTACGATGTTATACTCCGGATACTCGTTCATGACCTCCGTGCACCAATTCCGCATCATGTCCACGTCGGCATACGGATACGTATCTTGACGGATACCATCCACGCCGCAATACTCGATCCACCAGATAGAGTTCTGGATAAGGTATTTGGCTACATGTGGGTTCTTTTGGTTCAAGTCCGGCATGCTCGGGACAAACCAACCGTTCAGCATCGTCTCCTTATCATAATCCGACACGTAAGGATCGAAATAAGCCTCTTTATCGTGGTTGGTCTGCACGTAGTTATCGAGATTATTAAACCAGTCGTGGCTAGGGATATCTTTCATCCAAGGATGATCGCTTCCACAATGGTTGAAGATCATATCCATTACGACACGCATGCCCCGCTCGTGCGTCTTCTCGATCAAGCGGACGTAATCCTCGTTCGTGCCGAAGCGTGGGTCTACCCGATAATAATCCGTCGTGGCATATCCGTGATAAGAGCCTCCCTCCATGTCATTCTCCAATACCGGGTTCAGCCAGATAGCGGTAACGCCCAGATCCTCGATATAATCCAAATGCTGCTCGATACCGGCCAAGTCACCCCCATGACGGGCGTTCGGGCTGTTACGGTCTACCTTATAAGAGGTACGCATCGGGATTTGATCGTTCGAGGGATCTCCGTTTGCGAAACGATCCGGCATGATGAGATAAAGCACGTCGGAAGAGTCAAACCCCTTGATCCGATCGGCGTTCGGTTTACGGGCCTTCAACTCATACGAGTAATTGAAACTCTTTTTGTCCTTCGTGAACGTGATATCAAACCTGCCGGGCTTGGCGTTTTCCACGTCCAGATAGATCAATAGGTAATTCGGGCTTTCCAACGCTACCGAGCTTTTCAACTGTACGCCGGGATATTTCACGCTAGGGAGATATCCGGCGATATCCTTACCGTATACCATCAGCTGGAGTTCCGGGTTCTTCATACCACTCCACCAGAAGGTCGGCTCGATTCTAAGGTTATCGGCTGAAAGCGTACTGGAAGCGAAAAGGGCCAGTAAAAGGCTCAAGAATAAATGTCTGTTCATGATATATGTTTATTGATTTATATGACAAGGTTGTACATACGCGAAGATAGAAGGATTCCATTGATAATAACACGCTTTCGCCCGGCGAAAAGGGAATAAAAATCACGCGAACGTTTGCGAACCCTCGTAAATTAAGACTATCTTTACTGCCTAAATCTAATCAACTAATTCAAATGATAAAAAGTCTAATTGTATCCATGTTTCTGACAGGTTGCGTTTCCTCCCTGTCCGCACAACAAAGTTTTTGGAAAGAAGATTTCTCCGCCGGGAAATTACCCGACGGCTGGATGATTGTCGATTCAACGAAATCGGCAAAGTGTGAATGGATTGTAACCGATCAGCCTTATCCCGGTTCTTTCCAGTTTGAGCAACAAGCACCTCCCATCGCATCTACGAGCCGTGGCTATCATATGCAATTCCGGCCGGGCGTAGTCACCGGGGAGGAGATCACGAAGTGGAATCAACGGGAGGAATACCCGAACGGCTATTTCCAGACCAGCGCTATCGATTGCGCGGGAAAGAACGATGTGGTATTGAAATTCCAGCACCTGTTTCGTTGGAATAATTGGTTCACCGGAAAACGTGCCGGCCTTTGGGTAGGCGTCAGCAACGACGGGGTGAATTGGAAAGAGTATAACGTGATGGATAAGATCCCCGCCGCTACCCAGCTTCATGCCCCGGTGAACGAGGAGATCAACATCAGCGAGGTAGCCGCGAATCAGAAAACCGTCTACTTGCGTTTCTTCTGGCGGGATATCTTCTCTTGGTATTGGATGGTCGATGATATTGAGCTGACAGAGCCTTTCGCGCATGACTTGGCCTTGGAGAAAGTGACCTCACACCAAGAAACCGGGAATACGTTCACGAAGGAAGACGTGTTGAAAGTGAAGCTGAAGAACGTTGGCTCCCAGCCCGTAGACGAGGATTTCACGGTAACCGCCTCTTTAAACAACGGTCAGAAACTAACCGCCACGGTAACCGCCTCCGGGCATCCGATCGCTAAACAAGAGGAATATGAGGTAGCTTTCCCCGCTACCGACCTCACCCAGATGGGCTCCTATAAAATAGAGTTCGCTATCCAATATCCGAAGGATGAGCGTTCGTCAAACAACGTATTAAAAGCGAACCTGTTCGCCGCCCGTATGAACTTGGGTAAGTTGACGAAGTTCAATAAGATCAGCAACACGGAATATGAGTTCGTCTCCGGGTACGCTAAGGTTAAGTTGATGTTTTACCGGGATGATATCTTCCGTATCTGGTTGGCACCGGATGGGGAATATACCAATCCGGCGGCAAACTCGATCGTTGTGGATTATGGGGTAAAGAACCCGAGAGTCTCCATGGCCGACAACGGCAGCTATTATAAGTTCACGACTCCCCAATGTGTCGTACGTGTCTATAAGAACCCTATTCGTTTCGCCATGTATGACAAGAATAACCGTGCCGTGATCTACGAGGAGGCCGAACCACTTGCCTTCGGACTAAAAACGACCCAAACGATGCGCCGTAGCGGTGATGAGGATTTCTACGGTTGCGGTATGCAACAAGGTAATTTCTCATACGCTGGGAAGGAAGCGGATATCGAGGTGACCGGTTGGGATGAGGATCAATCCTCTAACCCGGCTCCCTTCTATATGTCCACGAAAGGATATGGCGTATTCCGCAATACGTTTGCCCCGGGACATTATGCCTTCAACGGCACGGAAATGCTGGACAAGAACTATGATGATGGCTTTAAGCTGATGGGCTTCACCAGTCAGTTGACGCATAACGAGAATCGCTTTGACGCATTCTACTTCTACGGCCCTTCCTTGAAAGACCTATTGAACGACTATACGGATATCACCGGAAAACCTTTTATGCCGGCGATGTGGATGCTTACGATGGGAGACGCCGACTGCTATAACAAAGGGGAACAGCGCACCGGATGGCCTCAATCCACCCCGGATGTAATCAGCCAAGTTGCCGATAAATATGTGGAATATGATATGCCCCGTGGCTGGATCTTGCCGAACGATGGCTATGGTTGCGGCTATGTGAAATTGGATTCTGTTGTGACGGAATTAGGTAAACGAGGCTTCCATACGGGCTTGTGGACAGAGAATGGTGTGGATAAGATCGCCTACGAGGTTGGTAAATGTGGTACCCGCCTGTGTAAATTGGATGTGGCTTGGGTTGGAGAAGGCTATGAGTTTGCCTTGAACGGCTGTAAATCCGCATTCGAGGGGATCGAGAGCAATACGAACGAACGAGGCTTCGTATGGGCTGTTTGCGGTTGGGCCGGAACTCAGCGGTATTCTACGGTATGGAGCGGTGACCAAGTGAGCAACTGGGATTATATCCGTTACCATATCCCGACGATCACGGGTGCCGGCCTTTCCGCCATGAACGCCGCTACTAGCGATGTGGACGGTATCTTCGGCGGTTCCCCGAAAACCTATACCCGCGACTTGCAATGGAAGGTCTTCACCCCGATCTTTATGACCATGAGTGGCTGGGCAGATGCCGACCGTCAGCCTTGGGTATATGGGCATCCGTACACGGATATCAACCGTAAATTCTTAAAGCTGAAGATGCGTCTGAACCCGTACGCCTATACCTATTGCCATGAGGCGCATACGACCGGTGTACCGATGGCTCGTGCGATGGTACTGGAATTCCCGGATGACGTGGTTACCCGTGATACGACTACCCAATATCAATTTATGAGTGGCGAGGGGGTGGTGGGTGGTCCCTTTTGAAAGAGGTCCTGTATATACCCGTAAGAACGTACGCGATAGTATTTACTTCCCTGCCGGAGAATGGTACGACTATTGGACTGGAAAGAAATACGAGGGTGGCAAGTGGTTGGATAAATATGAGGCTAAACTGGATATTTGCCCGGTATTTATCCGTCAAGGTGCCATTATCCCGATGTACCCGGATATGAATTATGTCGGCGAGAAACCTGCGGATGTCTTGACTTTGGACTTATATCCCTACGGAAACACCTCTTTCAATTTATATGAAGACGACGGTCTCACCCGTGATTATAAGAAAGGCGAGTTTGCCCGTACCTTAATCTCTGTTTCCTCCCCGAAAGGTGAGAAAGGAAAGATCACCGTGGATATTGCGAAAGCGAAAGGAGATTATAAAGGACGTTACCAAGAGCGTACTTACCTATTGGATGTCCGCTCGGAGTCCAGCCCGTCAAACGTAACCGTAGCCGGAAAGCCCCTATCTGCCATCTCCTCCGAAGCGTTCAATGCCGGACAAGAAGGCTGGTACTTCGATGCCTCGGATCGTATGGGAAGGGTTAAGGTACGGACGAACCGCTTGTCTACGAATCAGGATCAGAAGATCATGATAGGTTTCTAATATTCTTATTTTATGACGTATATGAAAACACAATTGACTTTATGTATATCCGGGACATTGCTGCTTGTCGGAATGTCCGGTTGCGAAAAAACTCCGGAGCGTCCTATGAACGTGGTATATATCCTTGCCGATGATTTAGGATATGGCGATGTGGGTTGTTATGGCCAGCAGATTATCAAGACTCCCAATATAGACCGGATGGCGAAGGAGGGTATGTTGTTCACGCAGCATTATGCCGGATGTACGGTGAGTGCCCCTTCCCGTTGTTCCTTGATGACCGGATTGCATACGGGACATACACAAGTCCGGGGAAACCGGGAGATCACGCCCGAAGGCCAACAGCCGATGCGGGAGGATACCTATACGTTGGGTAAATTAATGAAATCGGCCGGTTATACGACCGGTATCTTTGGTAAATGGGGGTTGGGAAATCCGGGCTCTGTCTCCATTCCTAATAAGATGGGCTTCGATGAGTTTTATGGGTATAATTGCCAACGGCAGTCGCATTCCTTCTATCCGGATCATTTATGGCATAATGAGGAGAAGGTTCTTTTTCCTGAAAACGAGAACAATGCTTGCAAGACATATTCACAAGATTTGATTCATGAGCAAGCTTTGAAATTCATTCGGGATCATAAGGAGCAACCGTTCTTCGCGATGCTTACCTATACGCTGCCTCATGCGGAATTGAATCTTCCGCATGATTCTATTTATAAGATGTACGAGAACTCATTCGAGGAGACTCCTTATATTGGTAAGTTTGATAAAGTGTATGGCGGTTATAACACCTCGGAGAAGCCCTTGGCCTCCTTTGCCGCCATGGTCTCCCGGTTGGATAAATACGTGGGGGATGTAATGGCTGAATTGAAAGAGTTGGGTTTGGATAAGAATACGATCGTGATTTTTACCAGCGATAACGGCCCGCATCATGAGGGTGGAGCTGATCCGGACTTTTTCAAGAGCTACGGACCTTTCAGGGGGATCAAACGGGATGTATATGAAGGAGGTATCCGTATACCTATGGTGGCATGGTGCCCGGGTACGATCAAGGCCGGAGCCCAATCGGATCATATAAGCGCATTCTGGGATGTCATGCCGACATTGGCAGAACTTACAGGTACGGTTTTGCCCGAGAAGACGGATGGAATCTCTTTCTTACCAACCTTGTTATCAAAGAAAGATCAACAGGCCCATGATTATTTATATTGGGAATTTCACGAGTTGAATGGCCGGGAAGCATTACGCTCCGGTAAATGGAAACTAATCCGGCAACCGATCGTGGGTGAGACTATATTGGAATTGTATGATTTAAGTAATGATATACATGAGGATACGAATCTAGCGGAGAAGTATCCCGATAAGGTAAAAGAACTAGTATCCTTAATGGACAACGCCCGTACAGAGTCTCCGTACTTTGACTTTGGAAGAGAAAAGTAGGCGTGCGAGTAGAGGATAAAGTGTAGGCGTAATATCTGTTAGGTAATGATAAAAAAGGCTTTCTTTCAGCGAGAAAGCCTTTTTTTTGTATCTTTGGCTCTCGTAATTTTAAGACAAAAAGAAGTAAGACTATGTTAGACGTTCAAGCGATCCGAAAAGACTTTCCGATCTTGGATCATAAGATATACGATAAACCGCTTATATATTTTGATAATGGCGCTACTACCCAGAAACCTCGTCAAGTGGTAGAAAAGATAGAGAATGGATATTATAACGTAAACGCCAATATCCACCGAGGCGTACATTTCTTGAGCCAAGCGGCGACAGAGGCGCATGAGGAGGCTCGCAAAACGGTACAGCATTTCTTGAATGCCCGTTCCTCGAATGAGATTATTTTTACCCGGGGAACTACGGAATCCATTAATTTGATCGCTTCCAGCTTTACGGATGAATGTATGTCGGCAGGGGATGAGGTGATCGTGTCCGTTATGGAGCATCATTCCAATATCGTTCCTTGGCAGATACAAGCGGCCCGGAAAGGTATTACGTTGAAGGTGATCCCGATGAATGAGAAAGGGGAGTTGAATCTGGATGAGTATCGTAAATTATTCTCGGATAAGACTCGTCTGGTTTCCGTGACTCATGTGTCTAACGTCTTGGGTACGGTAAATCCGGTAAAGACGATGACCGAGATCGCTCATGAACAAGGCGTGCCGGTGTTGGTAGACGGGGCTCAAGCCGTTCCGCATATGAAGGTGGATGTGCAGGACTTGGATGCGGAGTTCTATGTTTTCTCCGGGCATAAGATTTACGGACCGACGGGTATTGGGGTCTTGTATGGCAAAGAGGAGTGGTTGGATAAACTTCCTCCATATCAGGGAGGAGGCGAGATGATCGCTACGGTCTCGTTCGAGAAGACAACTTTTAATGAGCTTCCTTTTAAGTTCGAGGCGGGAACTCCGGATTACATCGGTAGCACGGCATTGGCGGAAGCCTTGCGGTATGTAGAGCGGATCGGTATAGAGAATATAGCTGCTTATGAGGATGAGCTTTTGCGATATGCGACCGCTGGATTAAATACGATCGAAGGGATGCGTATTTTCGGACAAGCGGATCATAAAGGAGCGGTGCTTTCTTTTTTGGTGGGTAATATCCATCATTACGATATGGGGATGTTGCTGGACCGTTTGGGAATAGCGGTTCGTACAGGGCATCATTGTGCCCAGCCTTTGATGCATGCCTTAGGGATCGAGGGGACGGTGCGGGCGTCTTTCTCCTTTTATAATACGAAAGAGGAGATCGATACGTTCATCGCAGGTGTGGAACGAGTTCGGAAGATGTTTTGAGTATGATGTATTATATTAAGAAATATCCGTTTTCACTGGCGATTATATTGATCGTTATTTACTTGTCGTTCTTTAAGCCGCCGAGGATGGATGATATCCCTTTATTCCCGGGTGTGGACAAGGTGGTTCATTTCTGTATGTATGGGGGGATGTCGGGTATGCTATGGCTGGAGTTCTTGCGGAATCACCGGAAGTATGAGACGGTATTATGGCATGCTTGGATCGGGGCGGTTTTATGCCCGATCGTTATGAGTGGGATTATTGAGATATTGCAAGAATATTGTACGACGTACCGGGGTGGGGATTGGTTTGATTTCTTGGCGAATACTTGCGGGGTGATCGCCGCTACGGCATTCGCTTGGTTCGTGCTTCGCCCTTGGATTGTGAAGGAGCAAAAATAATGTAAGCTATATATACGATAAATAATAAACTGGGATATGTTATTACCCTATATGGAAACCGGGCGTGTAGAGGCTGGGTGTGATGAGGCTGCTTGGCGGGTGCGGTATTCGCCGCCGCCGTGATTCTTCCGGAAGATTTTAAGAATGAGGATTTAAACGATAGCAAGCAATTAAGCGAGAAGAAACGGTATAAGCTTCGTCCCGTTATCGAGCGTGAGGCGATTGCTTGGGCGGTAGGCATCGTTAGCCCGGAAGAGATCGATAAGATTAATATTTTGAAAGCCTCTTTCTTGGCCATGCATCGTGCGATCGAGCAATTGAAAGTACTTCCAGAACATTTATTGATCGATGGAAACCGTTTTACCCCTTATCCCGATATTCCGCATACGACCGTAGTAAAAGGCGACGGAAAATACCTGAGTATCGCCGCCGCTTCTGTATTAGCTAAAACGTATCGGGATGATTATATGAATGAATTGGCCTTGGAATACCCCGCTTATCATTGGCTGGACAATAAAGGCTATCCTACCAAGGCCCACAGGGAAGCGATCCGGGAATGCGGCATCACACCTTATCATCGTAAGACATTCACACTGTTACCGGAGCAGCTTACACTAGGTTTTTAATACGTATATAGGCATAACCTTATGCGTATATACGTATGAGGCTATGCCTATATCGGTGTAGGCTTACACGTATATACGTATCGGCTCGTGCCTATATACGTGTGAAAATACCTGTTTTTATTGTTGTTCCTTTGCTCGGTAAGCCATTGCGTACAGACGCATTTGCTTCACCATCGCTACCAACCCGTTGGAACGAGTAGGGGATAAATGCTCTTTTAATCCTACCTTGTCTATAAAGTATAGATCCGCATCCAAGATTTCTTGAGGGGTATGGCCCGATAAGATCTGTATCAGCAAGGATACGATACCTTTTACGATCACGGCGTCGCTTTCTCCTTGGAAAATAATCTTACCATCCGCATAATCCGCTTGGAACCAAACCCGGCTTTGGCAACCCTCGATCAAGTTGCTTTCCGTTTTATATTTCTCATCGAGCGGGGGAAGGGAGTTTCCCAGATCTATTAATAACGCATATTTATCCATCCAATCATCGAAGACTGAGAATTCTTCGATTACATTGTCTTGAAGTTCATTGATTGTCATTTTATCAGTATTTTATCGATTGTATATTACTTCCAGTACGGTTTGACCGGCAGCTTTTAGAGTCTCACGGTCTATATTCTCCATATTATCTTTTTGAGTATGCCAATAACTGGCGAAACCTGTTTTAGACTCAGGGTCGTAGTTAATGATGTCGATACTCGGGATATTACGTCCGCTAATCACATATTGGTGATCGTCTGTGATGGCTCCACCTGCGGCGTTAATGAAATATTTGCCATATCCCAGATCGCGGGCCGCGCTCCATACCATCTCGACGATCGGGGCTGCCGCACGTAAGGATTGTTGCTCCTTGAAAAACGTAGCATTCTTGCCGCCCACCATATCCAATAAGATTCCGTATTCCGCCGTATAATTGGGGACATGCGGATTTTTTGCCCAGAACTGGGTACCTAGGCACCAGCTATCCGGTGTATAATCGGTTACGAACTCCGGCGTACCATAATCCTCCGCATCGAAGAAAATAATATCGATGCCGATACCCGGGGCTTTTTGCCCGATTTGACGGGCGATCTCCAATAAGGCACCTACGCCGCTACCGCCATCGTCCGCCCCGTCCAATGGGGTCCGGTGCTTGGAAGGATCGGGATCGTGGTCCGAATAGGGACGGCTGTCCCAATGCGCGAATAGTAAAACACGTTTACTATTCGCCGGATCAAACGAGCCTATGATGTTTCTCGCTTCCAGCTTCGTTCCGTCGTAGGCGGTCAGTATCGCTTCCTGTTGGTAGACTTTGGCGCCAAAGCGCTTCAATTCAGATGCTAAGTAATCCCCGCATGCTTTATGAGCCGCCGTGTTAGGTACACGGGGACCAAAAGCGACTTGGTTCGCTACATAGGCGTAAGCGCTGTCCGCGTTGAAATCGGGAACAGCTGAGGCAATCGGTTGTTTTTTGATCTCCGGCATATTACTTGTCTCTTTGGTTCCTTTGGCTCCACATGATAAAAGAGCAAAACTCAATAACGCAAAAAATAATCTGATCATAAATCTGTTTTGTTTATAATGTTTTTACGGAGGCAGTCGCTTGAACCTCGTCTAATACACGCATCAAATTTCCACCCCATATCTTGGCGATATCTTCCTCTGTATATCCTTTCTCTATTAATTTAACAGTGATCTGTATGAAATCGTTGTCACTTTCGCAACCGATAATTCCGCCACCGCCATCAAAATCAGAGCCGATACCTACATGATCGATACCGGCGACTTTCACCATATGATCGATATGTTCGATCGCGTCGGTAAGGCTCGCGTTTTTATAATCCTCATTGATATAGCGGTCGAGCAAGCAAACTTGCGCTACGCCTCCATTTTGGGCAAGGGCCTTTAGTTGTTCGTCGGTCAGGTTACGGTCGTGCTTGCACATCGCCATGGATGAGGAATGCGAGCAGATGATCGGGGCCTTGGACAATTTGATAACATCCCAAAATGACTTCTCAGAGGCATGAGACATATCCACCATGATACCTTGGCGATTCATCTCTTTTACAACCTCTTCACCAAACGGACTTAAACCGTCCCACTCTTTCTTGGTATGGGTGGATGAGTCGCAAATATCGTTATCGTAGGAGTGGCAGAGTGTAATATAATTGACACCCATCGCCTTGAACTTAGCGATATTCGCCAAGTCCTTACCAATACCGTATCCATTCTCTATACCGATAAAGAACGCTTTTTTCCCTTCATTCTTCAAGCGGATGAAGTCTTGGTTCGTAACGGCGATGCCACATAAATCCTTATTCAATTCAGCTTGCTTGCGAATACCTTCGATCAAGCCTGTTACTTTTTGTACGGCTTCTTGTAAAGAGGCCTCATCACGTTTACCTTGTCCGATGAAGGCCGCAAGGAACACCCCGTCTAGTTTCCCTTCTTGCATCTTAGGGATGTTTACCCGGTTACGTTCCCGGTCGGCGATGCTGAATCCGGCACGTTTAAACCAGAAAGGAGTATCGGTATGTGTATCTACGGAAAGGAAATGCTTGTGCATCTCTTTGGCTTGGTGGAAAGTCTCGGCCTTTCCTATCAGATGGTGGAATATCTTTAACATCGTAGTGTCGCCTCCGTAAGTCAATGCTTCCGGATGCCATTGAACTCCCATGATGGATCGATTCGGATAAGCGTCGATAGCCTCGATAATACTGTCGGGCGCATAAGCGGTAGCCTTGAAGATAGGCGCCAACTCCTTGATCGCTTGATGATGAAGAGAGTTTACGGCTAAGGTATCTTTCCCTAGAATAGAGGCTAGCTGTGAGTTCGCGTCAACAAAGACACGGTGTGAGCCATACGAACTGGGTAAATCTTGCCTATGCTTGACAGAATGATCGCCACGTTGTGAGGGGATGTCTTGGTAAAGCGTACCGCCAAACGCTACATTCAACAGTTGCAATCCCCGGCATATGCCTAAGACGGGAATATTTTGGTCGGTAGCCATCTTGATTAGTTTCAACTCATACAAATCGCGTACCGGATCGACTTCCTCCAGCTTTTCCCGAGGCTCCTCCTCATACCATAGAGGGTTTACATCCGCTCCTCCTATAAGAACTAGCCCGTCTAAATTCGATACGATATTTCTGAGTACCTTACCGTCAGTAACAGCCGGGATGATAACCGGAGTTCCCCCTGCCTTTACGATGGATTGGATATAGGTGGCCCCCACCCGGGAAGCACCATTGGAGATACTAGCGGAAATCCCGATCAAGGGGGAGAATCGTGCCCGCACGTTTACATCGCAAGAGTCTGTCAACTCATATAGCTTTTTTAAGTTGGGTACTTCCGATCCGGGTGTCTGTGCCTGTGCTCCACATAAGATACTACAGGCGCATATTGCTGTGTATAAGATCTTTTTCATAATATGTAGTTGTTTTCGTTTGCTATTTGTTTGGGAAATCTTGTATAGCGGTCATAACCCTTAGCAAGTTTCCACCCCATATTTTCCGTATATCTTCTTCCGTATATCCTTCTTCTAAAAGTCGGACGGTAATGTTAATCAACTCGTTGGTAGCCGAGCAACCGATCAGTTCCCCGTCTCCGTCAAAATCCGAGCCGATTCCTACATGATCGATACCGATTAAATCCACGATATGATTGATATGGCGGATAGCGTCGCTTAAAGAAGCTTTTTCCTCTTCCTTATTGATGAATCCTTTGTATAGGCAGATTTGGGCGACACCCCCTTGAGCGGCCAGCGCTTTCAGTTGATCATCCGTTAAATTGCGAGGATGATCGCAAAGCGCACGTGCGGAAGAGTGGGAGGCTATGATTGGTGTCTCGCTCACTTCCAGTACCTGATAAAAGGTACTTTCCGCCGCATGCGAGATATCAATCATGATTCCTAACCGGTTCATCTCTTTTACCACTTCCTTACCGAAAGGACTTAGTCCTTTCCATTCTTGTTTTCCTCTAGCGGAATCACAAATATCGTTATCCCCATTATGGCATAAGGTGATATAAGAAACTCCCATATCCTTGAACATCCGTAGGTTTTCGATCTGCTTCCCTAAAGCGTACCCGTTCTCGATGCCGAGGCAGATCGCTTTTTTCCCTTGCGCCTTAATCGTCTGGATCTCTTGGGGGGTAGTCGCTATAGCCATCCGGTCCGGATGTAAGGTTTGCTGGCGTTTTACTTGATTCAGCCGTTCTATCGCATACGCTGTCGCTGCCTGTAAGGATGCCTCATCTCGTTTACCTTGCGGGATATAGGCGACCATAAAGGTTGCGTCGATACGTCCTTCTTCCATAAAAGGAAGATTCACTTTCCCTCCTTCTTTCTCCCCGATATTAAATTCACCGGGAAAGATCATTGGGGTATCTGTATGGGAATCGATCGTCACGATCCGTTGATGGATCGCTTTGGCTTTTGCGAAACGGCGGGCATTCTCGATATGGTAAGCGAATAGGGCTTTCATGGCCTCATCCCCTTGCGGAGCCATGGCCTCCGGATGCCATTGTACACCGAATATCGTTTTCTCCGTATGTTCCATAGCCTCATTGATTCCATCCGGGGCGGTCGCTGTCGCTCTAAATCCGGGGGCGACCTCTTTTACCGCTTGATGGTGGAAAGAGTTGACAAGGATTTGTTCTTCTCCATTGAAAATAGTACGTAGGCGGTTCATTCCCGGTTCGAGTGTTACCGTATGCGACGGATATTCCCGCGCCAATGTCTGGCTATGTTTCAATAGAGCATGATTGGCTTGTGAATGGATGTCTTGATAGACACTTCCTCCGAACGCTACATTCATGATCTGATGCCCCCGGCAAATACCCATGATCGGAATTTGTCGGTTAGCGGCCAAGCGAAGCAAGATCAAATCGTATTCGTCACGTAGTGTATCTACGTCTTGCAATTGCGGGATAGGCTCCTCATGCAAATAGAGCGGATTGATGTCTCCACCCCCGCTCATAACTAATCCGTCTAGTTCGGAAACCAGTACGGTCAATGCTTTCAGATCCGTGATCACCGGGATAAGTACCGGGGCTCCCCCCGCGTCCAGCACGGCTTGCACGTAGGTCTCGGCTATACAGGAAAGTCCGTCTCTCCGGTTAGCGGATATTCCTATTCGGGGAGGTTGAAGGCTTTCTTTAGCCGGTATATACCGATCGATCTCCTGATGGAGTTTCTTTAGGTCGAGAAGCATGGTTATTTATGAGTTTTGATTTATGATTTATGATTTATCCGTGATCCCCACAAAATCATAAATCATAAATCATAAATGATTAGGCATCTATGTTAGCATATGTAGCGTTTTCCTCGATAAACTCGCGGCGAGGGCCTACGTCTTCACCCATCAACATGGCGAAGATCTGGTCAGCCTCGGCTGCGTTGTCGATCGTGATCTGCTTTAACGTACGGTTTTCCGGGTTCATGGTCGTATCCCACAATTGATGGTCGTTCATTTCTCCCAAACCTTTGTATCGTTGTGTATGGATCGAGTTCTCGTTGCCTCCTCCATATTTTAAGATGAACTGCTGACGTTGTTGCTCGGTCCAGCAATATTCCTCAACCTTACCTTTCTTACACAAATAGAGGGGAGGAGTCGCCAGATACACATATCCGTTCTCGATCAAGGAACGCATACGGCGGAAGAAGAAGGTCAAGATCAATGTGGCGATGTGGCTACCGTCCACATCGGCATCGGTCATGATAATCACCTTGTGGTAACGCAGCTTCTCCATGTTCAACGCCTTCGGGTCATCCTCCGTACCGACGGTCACGCCCATCGCGCGATAGATGTTCTGGATTTCCTCGCTTTCGAAGATCTTATGATCCATCGCTTTCTCCACGTTCAAGATCTTACCGCGCAACGGTAGGATCGCTTGGAAG
>OBVV01000429.1_pt1 | contig 17199 bp, 6 predicted proteins | sample 1476221 | NCBI WGS metagenome assembly OBVV01 (sample SAMEA2580029, study PRJEB22360) | human gut metagenome | biome: human gut; feature: human-associated habitat; material: faeces | place: Denmark | collected 2008/2010 | reverse complement strand
CTGTGTATGTTGTCACATGGTCTGTTGTAGCGTCTGTAACCTTTACATTTTTACCAGCTGCTACTTTTACAGCCTGTGCTGCTAAGTCTTTCACAGCCGCTTTGCCAGCATCATTTAAATTATCTAAATCTTTATTTGCTGCATTACCGAATTTTGTATCTACATAGGATTTAGTCGCTGCATTGTCGATAGCACTACGAGTTGCTTCATCTAAACCGATGTTCACAACGCCATTAGCCTCTGTGGAGATAGCAATACCAGTTTTTGGAGTTGCCCCGTTTGTCGTTGCTGCATTAGCACCAGTAGCACCTACTGTGCCCGTACCAGGTTTAAATGTTAACCCTGTACCAACTGCGACTTGTTTAGCAATTTCTCCCTCCGCTTTGTAGCCTAAATTAGACACTGTGCCAATTTGAGTATCTACATAGGATTTATCTGCTTTACCCGCTAATGTCGTATTGATATTGGTAATATCGCCTTTTGTAGCAAGTCCTTTAATTTTAAATCCTTTGCTACTATTTTGCGTACCAGTTGCATCTTCTTGCAGTAAGGATACTTCGCCATTATTTCCTACAGTATAGTCGCCTGGTTTTACATGAAGCTCTGCTGTTGTATCTAATTTATTAGCAAGGTCAGCTACGTTCGCTTTTTCAGCTAATTTAGAATGTAATTGACCACCGTTGATAGCATCTTTAGATCCAGCTGTAATATCACCATCTGCTACATTAGTAATCTTTTTATTCTTCATGTCAAGACCAGCAAAAGAAAGTGTTGGTCCTTGTGTAGTTTCTCTTGCTCCAGCACTATTGTAATCATAAGTAGCTACTTCATTAACAGCAATTTTATTTTTTAAACCAACCAAAATACGGCCATCAGAGTTTACATGAGTACCAATATTATCGGAATCAAAACGAGCAGATCCTTGCGTCCAAGTTTGTCTTGTCGATCCATTAACACCAGCACCTGTAATATTCACTTGTTTGCTAGAAGCTGTTGGTGTAAACACGCCTTCTGTGCCATTAGCTCCACCTGCATCGGCTTTGAAACTTGTTACAGGAATGTTATTAATCGCTGCATTCACAACGCCAGCAGTCACTAATTTATTCGCATCGTTACCAGTGCCAGTAACAGATCCCGCCAAGTTAGGCGTAATCGTAACTGTACCGTTAGTAGTAGATACACTTAATGCATTGGTATTGCCACTTGATACAGATTGAATACCTGTAGCATTAACTGTTACTACTCCATTCGCATTGTCGATAGTTACATTATTGCCTGCTTTTAATGTTACCTTGCCATTTGTATCTGGTGTCACATCAGCCGCTGCCGCTGTACCACTTTGGGTTTTCAAGCCCCATGCAGCTGCTTTCAACTGTTTCACATTAACTGCATCATTATCGTTAACACCGCCTGCAACGTTTAAGATACGACGATACTTACCAGATTGACCGACGGATACAACACCGTAGCCTGGATCATCGTTTACGTCACCACTGAAAGCGGCTGTAGTTTTTGTAGCTGTATCCGCAGCATTTACTCTAGAGTTCAAGCCCAATGCTACAGAGTATTTAGCACCAGTTACTTTAGCACCCGCACCAATCGCCACAGAAGATTCGGAATCCTTAATCTTAGTAGAATCTGATGTATCACGTTCTACCTTGGCATTACCGCCAATAGCAATAGCATAGTTACTATCTACATAGGAACTATTACCAATTGCAACACCCTCACTTGCACCATTATATACAGTTCTTGTCGTAGGACCTCCTGCAGGTGGGTTTGCAATATTTTCTGTTGTAGTGTAACCAGTACTTGCATCACGACCTAATGCCACAGACGATCCACCATAAGCTCTCGCAATAGTACCGATAGCTACCGCATCATCGCCCACAGCCTCTACTCTTTTACTAGCAGCACCATTAGAACCGATAGCTACCGTATTAGACCCTATCGCTCGGACTTCATTACCAATACCTACAGAACGCTGACCGCTAACAGCGACATTCGTACCGATACCCGTAGATAGTTGCGCTGAAGTAATGACATCTCGACCAATAGCGGTTGCATAATTACCGCTTGCTTGTGTATAGGAACCAAGTGTCACAGAAGCAGTGCCTGTGGCACCTTCACCATTATAGTTAGCACTTACATCAGTAACGCCATTCACCATACGATTGGCCGTTTCTGTGGAATTTGTTTTATAGTATCTAACGGCTGATTTTAACTGTTTAACATTGACCGCATCATTATCGTTAACACCGCCTGCTACATTTAAGATACGACGTTTTACATTTTTATTATTCGCTGAAGTACCAATAGAAACAACACCATTACCTGTATCATTATTTGTATCTCCACTGAAAGCGGCTGTCGTATTCGCTTTTGTATCATCATATCCCACAGTAGAGTTCAAACCTAAAGCTACAGAATACTTAGAACCTGTTACATTAGCATTGTTACCAATGGCAATCGAGCCATCAGAATTAGCTTCTGTATTATCTGATGTCGTTGTACGTTGTACCTTCGCACTAGAACCGATAGCAATGGCATTATTATTTTCTGTTAACGATGTGTTACCAATCGCAATGGCATCCGTGGATCCTGTTACTGTAGTTGTCGTTTTAGACACACCAGCTACTGTTTCTGTGATAGTTTTGCTATACCCTGTGTTCGCCGCACGACCTAATGCAACAGAACTAGTACCAGAGGCATTAGCAATGGTACCAATGGCTATAGCATTATCACCCGCAGCTTGTACTTTCATAGCAGATCCACCATTAGAACCGATGGCAATCGCGCTTTCACCTGTTGTTTGTACCTCAGTACCAATACCAACAGAACGTTGACCACTGACAGTGACATTCGCACCGATACCTGTAGAAAGTCCTGCCGAAGTAATGACATCACGACCGATAGCTGACGAATAATTTCCTGACGCTCTCGTATAGGACCCAACTGCCACTGCACCAGCTCCCGTAGCTCCATCATTATTCACATTGGATTTTACATCATTAACACCATTCACTGTTCGATTGGCTGAATCCGTTGTATTTACAGAATAATATTTCGGAGCCACTGCTTTTAATTGTTTTACAGTAACCGCATCATTATCATTCACACCGCTAGCTACATTGATAATACGACGTTTTACAGAACTGTTATTACCAACAGACACAACACCATTACCTGGGTCATTGATTTCCTCATTGGTGAAAGCTGCTCTTGTTTTTTCTTTTGTATCATCTTGTACAACGGAAGAGTTTAAGCCTAAGGCTACAGAATATTGAGATCCAGTAACACTAGCGTTCGAACCTAACGCTATGGCCCCTGTCGCTTCCACTGCCTTATTCTTATCAGTAGCATTTACACCGGCTAGCACCTGTGCACCAGGACCAATAGCCACTGCATTGGTAGCTGTCGTAATTTTTGTGGCTGCCCCCAATGCGATAGAGCCAGTTCCATCTATTGCTGTATCGCGACCAATGGCAATACCATCATTTACCTTCGCACCTTCATTAGTGACATTACCAGTGGCAGCATCTACTGTTTTCACAACCCCCACACGTGCATTCGGACCAAAGGCTAAGGAGTGGGCCCCACTAACTCTAGAATTCGTGCCAAGTGCTAACGCATTCCAATAGTATGCTTTGGCCTCCTTACCAATCGCCACACCAGCATTACCATTGTTACCTTCACTCCAAGCTTGCGCACTATCACCGATGGCTACACCGTGATCAACGTTTGCATACGCATTAGGGCCCATAGCTACTGATTTTTGACCATTTGCATAAGCATACACACCTAGTGCTAACGCATTGGTACCTGTGGCTGTATCATTATCGAAATTGGATTTGATTTTAACAACAGCATTGTTACTTTTTGTACCTAATGGATCATTGATATCTGGGTAATCTGTAGCCGCTTTATTCGCCGCTCCAGCAATGGAAAGGAAATGAGCAGATTTATCTGTCCAGTCACGTAACTGTGCTACTGTAACAGCATCTGTATCCAATGCACCTGGCGCTACGTTGACAATACGACGAAGACCACGCACTTTTGCCCCAGCCTTATCAATCCAACCACCCACAGATACATAGCCGGCTGTTGCACTATCTAGTTTATCTAATTTATCACCTAAAGTAGACCCTTGTGGTAAGTATGGTTTAATATCAAGACCATGCTTGTTAGTAGCCGAAAGAGTCGCATCAGCACTAGCTTCACGGGTAGCCTCATTACCGTAATAATGAGTTGTAGAACGGTACCCAAGGGCTACAGAGTTCTCATTCGTAGCAAAGGCTAAACGCCCCAATGCTGTAGCGGAGTTTGCTCTAACGATAGCATTATCACCTAACGCAACGGCACTCGTAGCATTATTTGTAATCGCTGCATTGGTACCGATAGCCGTACTATTAGTAGAATTTGCCCCTATACTAGCATTATAACCTAATGCCATGGAGTTTAACGCTTCATTACCTATATTGGCACCATTACCTAATGCTACGGAGTTACCTGCATTTTGGCCGATACGAGTATTGGCACCAACACCAGTAGAACTTTGAGAACCTAATTCGATACTACTACCATTACCAATAGATACAGATCCACGAGATTTAATCAACGTACCATAACCCATACCCAAGCTGTTATCGCCCATAACACGTACACCAGAGCCGATACCTGTAGCACCTGCACCATATACAGCTACTTGAGTACCAATACCTATAGAGTTTTCCTTACGTACCTGTGCACCTACACCAACAGCAATAGAGTTAGCTGCGGTCTTACTTACGTATGAAAGAGAACCGATACCAATACCACTATCAGAGTCTACGATAGAGCCTGCCCCTTGCGCAATAGATGCTGTGCCAGATGCAGCCGAATAATAACCGATCGCAATGGCATTATTACCACTTTTTTTAGATTTTTGTACTTGTTGTGTATTGCCATCCGCATCTGTTGTCGTTAAATATACACCATTTTCTTTTTCTATAGTAACTTTCTTAGTATCTCTATAGGATTCTACTTCCCTTACCATGGAGGCAATCGCAGTATTAACAACATTATTTTTTTGACGACCTGCAAAACCACCTTGTACTAAATTCAAGTTATTAACTGGTGTATACGTAAAGGAATCTATAGCTGCACGAGCTGTATTCATAGCTGTCTTCGCCGCATCAATATCAGTTTGAGTAGCATTATTTCGTATTTTCTCATAATAATTAGCCACTGCATTTTGGTATGTACCCAATGCAGCTAGTTGGGCTTCAGAATACGTTTCCAACTGATTACGTACAGAGGCACGCAAAGGGTTAGTCGCATCATTACCAGCATTCGCTGCTATATTATTGGTAATCGTCGCATTCGCATAGGTTTTGAAACCAAACGCTAAGGAACCATCACCTACAGCTTTTGCACTATAACCATAGGACATAGCACCGGTACTACTTGCTTCATTTCGGTTACCTACCGCCAAGGATTGTGCTGCAAAAGAACGCGTTTGCTCACCAATGGCAACAGCACCTGGTGCATCCTCTGCAGTAAACGCACGAAGACCCATAGCTGTAGAACCTTCCCCTAGAGCAAATGCCAAGGTACCAATGGCTGTAGCACCATCTTTATAGGCAATAGAACGAGACCCAATTGCAATAGAACCAATACCTGCTGAAAGAGTTGGATTAAACATACGTTGTTTATCATCCGTTTGATGATACCCCTCTTTGAATTTAGCCCAATTAAGAAGAGGATCTGTACTCTTTCTACTATTATTCGTTGAAACCCACTCTATATTCTTAAATAGTTTTTTCTTGTCATCACTAGCATCACCATCACCATACAATTTTTTTAATGTATCGATTGGCAAAGCATCTCTATATTTCGTGGAAATATCATCATTACCAATCGCTATCGATGAAGCTCCTGATGCGTACACATCATTACCAATCGCAGTAGCTTGTATTGCCGCCAATGTATTATTACCAAGAGCTGTACCTTGACCGCCATATGCATGTGCATTCTGACCGACTGCTGTAAACTTTTTCTCACTTTCATATGTTGTGCCATGACCAACAGCGCCTACACCAATGATAACAGATCCATCGGCTTCTCTATTTAACGCTCCTATTGGCTCTTGTGTTCTCATTGGTGCCAAAACAACAGAATTATAGGATCTGTTGTATGCATCATTTACAATTCCCTCAGGACCTGCGATACCAGTCCGTGGATCGATAACAAGATAACTTTGATATCCTTCTTTCGCTTGAACAGAATCACCAACTAATACCGGTGCTACAAATCCAATACCACCAGTAATCAAGAACGCAATAACTGCCCCCTTGCTGTACATACCTTTATCTTTTAATACACGCTTTAGAAATCGCTCGCATTCCTTGAACTCAAAACTTTTTCCCATAAGCCTTATCCTTTCTTATAATACAATATCTTCTTCCGTAATCAATTACCCCTGCCTATAGACCAAGCAAAAAAGAATCTCGATTACAATAAACATATCAATGTATACACACAGATATAAATATATGGAACCACAGATAAAAAAAGCATTTGCTCGACGATATATCGTAATACATAGTAGCAGTATGCTCCTATTATTTATAAAACTTAGAGACCTGTGAATCCTTTTTTCTTATATGCACTGTATTCGATTTTTGATTAATTTATGCAAAAAGCATAATTTCACAATCCTCCTTTAAATTCTATATGTACATATCTCTGTGCACACTTTTCTACTCTTAATTATACTTTTTTAATGGAATTTACACAATATATAAATGCTATAATTTGAATATATTCTCATACTACCCCCCCCCGATATTACACGAAATGAATACTTTAAAGAGGAATGCAGTTAGGTGTAGTAGCCTTGTGGCGTTCCTTCACTGGTAACATCACACGAACACAAGAAGACCGCAATATACCTCCGAATAAACATCATGAAATGCCGTTTCTGAGGGGGTGTATTGCGGTCTTCCCTTTATCCTATTCAGTTAAGAACGCTACAGGCTATATAACGTAGCAAGAGACGTTGCTATTCTGTAGTAAACTATGCTATACTTAATTTACAAATAAGAAGAGCCATCAACGTATGCAGGCGTTAGGCTCATCTCAAAATGTCAAATTTGAATTTGCCTAACGTGTTAAGGTGTATCAGACCTTATTCGTTAGGCTTTTCATTTCTAATTAAAGAAATGGTAAAGATCTATCATCAATTTTAAAAGCTTTATCAATACAGATAACTTTTTAAAAAATTTCATAGAACCACCTCCTCCCATTAGGGAAGAGATAAGCCTAACAACACGTTAATGACTCTTACAATTTTCATTATAACACAATCTATTCGTACCGTTTATATAAACTTGCTACATCAAAATAGCAAAGTAAACAACACACAAGTTTGCAAATAATACCGTCACGCTCTACCTCCTCTTGAGGAACGTAGTTAGGTGTAGCAGCCTTGTGACGTTCCTTTACTATCTAAATAACACAAATACAAGAAGAGCACGACATGTTCCGGAGCAAACCTACCGTAGGATCAGTTTGCGGAGGAATGTGTCGTGCTCTTCACTTTTACTTATTCAGTTAACAACGCCACAGGCTACATAACGTAACAAGAGACGTTGCTATTCTACATCAAACTATGCTATACTTAACTTACAAATAAGAAGAGCCATCAACGTATGCAGGCGTTAGGCTCATCTCAAGATTACAAATGTGATAATGCCTAACGTGTTAAGGTGTACTAGACCTTATTCGTTAGGCTTTGTCATTTCTAATTAAAGAAATGGTAAAGATCTATAATTAATTTTAGAATTTTTACTAATACGTATAATTTCTTAAAATTTCTCATAGAACCACCTCCTCCCATAACAGGAAGAGATAAGCCTAACAACACGTCAATGACTCTTACAATTTTCATTATAACACAATCTATTCGTACCGTTTATATAAACTTGCTACATCAGAATAGCAAAGTGAACAACACACAAATTTGCAAATAATACCGTCACGCTCTACCTTCTCTTGAGGAACGCAGTTAGGTGTAGTAGCCTTGTGGCAGTTCTTACTGGCTAAATTAAACAAACGCAAGAAGAGCACGGTGTGCCCCCGAACAAACATTATGAAATACCGTTTGAGAGGGGGTATACCGTGCTCTTCCCTTTATCCTATTAAGTTAAGAACGCTACAGGCTACATAACGTAGCAAGAGACGTTGCTATTCTGTAGTAAACTGTGCTATACTTAATTTACAAATAAGAAGAGCCATCAACGTATGCAGGCGTTAGGCTCATCTCGAAAAATGCAAGAATGATAAGCCTAACGTGTATAAGTACTAGTAATACTTATGCTGTACGTTAGGCTTTGTCATTTCTAATTAAAGAAATGATAAAGATCTATCATCAATTTTAAAAGTTTTATCAGTAAAGATAATTTCTTAAAAAATTTCATAGAACCACCTCCTCCCATCAGGGAAGAGATAAGCCTAACAACACGTTAATGACTCTTACAATTTTCATTATAACACAATCTATTCGTACCGTTTATATAAACTTGCTACATCAAAATAGCAAAGTAAACAACACACAAGTTTGCAAATAATACCGTCACGCTCTACCTCCTCTTGAGGAACGTAGTTAGGTGTAGCAGCCTTGTGACGTTCCTTTACTATCTAAATAACACAAATACAAGAAGAGCACGACATGTTCCGGAGCAAACCTACCGTAGGATCAGTTTGCGGAGGAATGTGTCGTGCTCTTCCCTTTTACTTATTCAGTTAAAACGCCACAGGCTACATAACGTAACAAGAGACGACTTAGTTGGCTTCCACTGCAGCAATTGCGCAAAGGTCAACGATATCGCTTACGGAGCAACCACGGCTAAGGTCATGGATTGGTTTCGCCAAACCTTGGATGATTGGTCCAATTGCAGTAGCGCCAGCAAAGCGTTGTACTAATTTGTAACCAATGTTCGCTGCTTGTAAGTCAGGGAAAATCAAGATGTTAGCTTTACCAGCTACTTGAGAGCCTGGAGCTTTACGTTCTGCTACAGATGGAACGATGGATGCATCTAATTGCAATTCGCCGTCGAATGCGAAGTCTACATTACGGCCTTTCAAGTCTTCTACTGCTGCCACAACTTTATCAACTTCTGGAGAAGAAGCAGATCCTTTTGTGGAGAAGGACAAGAAGGATACACGAGGTTCTTTCATGCCTGCTACGGAGCGAGCTTTACCAACGCTGGACTCAGCGATATCAGCTAATTGTTCAGATGTTGGGTTAGGGATAACGCCGCAATCGGAGAAGATCAATAATCCGTCATCACCGTATTCTTTTTTATCAGTGATTACAAGCATAGAGCTGGATACAGTTTTCAAACCAGCTTGTGTACCTACTACTTGGATAGCTGCACGAAGTACGTTTGCTGTCGGGCTTGCAGAACCTGCTACCATGCCGTCAGCCAAACCTAAACGCACTAACATAGCACCGAAGAATAACGCATCGCCAGTCATAGTAGCGTGTGCTTTTTCAGGTGTCATGCCTTTTTTCGCGCGCAATTCTACAAATGTATCTACCATTTTGTTTAATTCGCCGAATGTAGCTGGGTTGATGATTTCAGCACCTTCCAAAGATACACCAGCTGCTGTTGCTGCCGCTTGAATTTTATCTTCTGCACCCACCAATACAGGCACGCAGAAACCTTCTTTCAAAATCGCAGCCGCTGCTTCGATGACACGGCTATCTTCGAATTCTGGCAATACAATTTTTTTACCCAAGCCTTTCGCTTGCTCTTTTAAACTTTGAATTAAATCCATGGTATGTCCTCCTTTTAAGACCCATTTCGATATATCTACGCTTTATTATACTATAACTAATTTTGATGTTCAAACCGCTTCATATAGTTATGGTGAAAGTATAGTATCTACTTCATTCATAATTAAGCGTTACTAACTGAAAGCTACCTTTCCATCCACCAATATCGGCACCTCTTTTTTCATAAGCACCTTCCATAAAAAAAGCCCTATGCTTCAGCTTTCCCCTATGTCGGGAAGCCTACAACAAAGGGCACTATTGATTAATATTGCTTCGGTATAAACCCAAAATGCTGCAATGCTTTATAAATTCCGTCGTCATGGCAAGATGCTGTGACGTAGTCAGCTTTTTCTTTCAGTGCGTCACGGCCGTTCCCCATGGCAATATTCAGCCAATCTGGTCTAAACATGGACAGGTCGTTATAGCCATCACCGAAGACGATGACGTCTTGGTAGGATGCGCCAAAACCATCGATCATTTTCCGAATCCCATAGGCCTTATCCATCGGTTCAAACAGTACGCACCCCTCTCCATAGCGGATGAGATCCTTCGTCATATGCACGATACCACGGCGATGTTCCTCTTCTTCCGTGATGAACGCATAGACTTTGTAAAAGTGCTCAATATCCTTCGGTACTAATTCAGGGACGACTTGTGTTTTCATCATGTCCCATTGCACGTCCCAGTCCAGAACACTTTCATAAGGAGTAATACGAACGAAGTCATTTTTGTGGGTCACGCCCCACGGCACATTGTGTTTCGTCAAATAGTTAAGATACTGCACACAACGATCCCGCTCCATGCCCTGCATCCATCTCACTTCATAACCTTCTGTAATGCTATAGCCCCCATCAGCCACAAAGTTCGGAGTCTTTGCCATCTTAGCAAACCGCATCGCATCAGCTTGTAAACGACCAGTAGCAAGCGCCACGTGATGCCCTTTGTCCTGCAAATAGTCCAAAGAGTACTGGGCACTTTCAGGAATCACCCCATCCGGCCAGACTGCTAGGGTATTGTCGATATCAAAGAAAAAATATTTCTTGTCCATCTGGTCCTCCTCAGCGCAAATGCTGCTCTTCATCCCAACCGTTCACCAACTGAAAGCGATCTCTCTGCTCTACATCCGGATATTTCTCATGGTCCACCTCGCTGGCGAACATTACCAAAGGGCGCACAAAGGTTTTGCGCTCTCCGTAAAGCTGTTGGTATACCACATGAGGCTCATTCGTCTCGGAATGAATGGCAATGTCAATGACATAGTATAACATGCCTTTAAAATGACGATATAAACCGCCTACTACAATCTCTTGCATAGTCATCGTCCTTTCTGGTAACGATTATTTACCGAGTTCTTTCGTCGTCTCTGTCACAGCGTACCACACGAGTTCATTCATGTAATAGCGAAGCTCTTCGCTTTTCACATGTCTCGCATTAGTATTTACTGCAGTTGCAATGGCTAAAGCAATGTATTCACCTGTTAGCGGATTACCTTTCACTTGGATGACTTCCGCTACATTGGTCAAGATATCGTGGCGCAAGTCTTTCAACACATACCACGCATAACTACCTTTTTCCGCTTTGTCATTTCTAGCTAACGCAGCCACTTCTTTATTGCGGTTGGAACGATCTAGTTGATTGTCTCCATGCCAATTGTGAATCCGTTTAAAGAAGCGCAAACGTTTTGTTAGTTTCGCATCTAAAATAGATAGCACTTGGGCACCATCATAGACAGTCGCTTTGTCTTGTCCTTTTTCCTGCAAAGCTGTCAACAATTCGTCCATTGTAATGCGATGGGTTGGTTTTTCTGTGATGTGTGACACTGCCGCAGTAGGAGTCAGAGAATCATGACCTTTTACAGCATGGGACAATTCTTCTAATGTGATACCTTGAATAGGTGTGCTCGTCATCTCTTCCACCGGTTGTACTCCATCAATGGTGCGTACTAAGCCATTAATGGCTTTTTCTGTTTCTGGCATAATTCCTAATATATGGTAGCCCTTCGCCACTTCCTTCACCTCGGATGGATGTTGACGAGCGAAAATGTCTTCACTCATACCAAAACTTGTGCCTACTGTTAACAATAAAACTGTTGATAATACTAAACGTTTCAAAATTCTATCTCCTATATAACTAGCTGAATCATATTATACTCACTCAATCTATCTTTTATTATATCATACCTTATAGATTTAAAGGAGCCATAACATTCCCCTCCAGGTCTGTTATGGCTCCTTTATCATAAATCATGTCATGATTTACACTAGTTCCTCTTATTTTAAGACATGATCTAGTTCTTTATTTGTTTCTTTTGCTGTTTGTTTTGCAGTGTACCAAACTAATTCATTGATGTAATAACGAAGTTCTTCATTGTTCACAGTCAATGCATTTTTAGTTGCTGCTTGTACCATTGCATTCACAATGTCTTCCGCTCTTGTTTCTTCACCTTTTTGGTCGAATACAGTTTTTACATTATCTAATGCATCTTGACGAACAGAACGCAATACATTCCAGCCATAGCTATTGCTATAACCATTTACTGCTTCTGTAGCTTTTTCATTATGTTTGTTCAAGAATACTTGATAATTTGCAGTATGTTCGTATTTGTTATCTCCATTCCAGTTATGAGCGCGTTTGAAGAACTCTACACGGTTAGTCAAGTTACGATCTAATACTGTTAAGAAATCTTGGTTCACATCATGTTCTACAAAACGATGTTTACGATCTGACATTGGCTCTTGTTTCTCATGACGTTGCACTAAATCATTGTGCACTTCATAAGCACGTTCTAATGTAAGACCCAATTCTTCTAAAGCTTGCACTGTTTCAGGTGTTGTTACTTGAATCTCATAACCTACTGCTGGTGTTACCAAATGAGCAGGATTCTTTTGATCAAATAATTCATCACCCATTGCAAAGCCAGACGTTGCTGTTGCTAACAACGCTGCTGTTAATACTAATTTTTTCACGTTTCTATCTCCTAGCTAATATATATATTGCTTCTATAATTACATACATCTGCATTTTATTATACAACAATATAGTTACCTATACAATATCGAATCAACTCAATATCCATGGTAGGCCCTGTGAAAGCAAGCGCTTTCACAGGTTCTACCTATAGGGAATATGTAACCATTAACCTTTTTTAATGTATTGAAGTACTTCTGCCAATTGTGCTTTTAATGTGTTAATTTCATCTTTTTGCATTTGGTTTTGTGCTTCTAATGCAGATACTTTGTCTTGTAATGTATAAGATGCACTGATAGGGCCTTGACGGAATGTATCTTTCACAGCTGTTTCATCAGCACGAGCGCCGAATTTCCAGCTCACACCTGCGTTCGCCATCAATTCATCACCACGGCTGCCAATGGATGCACCTGCATGGAATAATGTGGACTCATTTTTATAATGAGCGATACCCAATGCTAACGCACCTTCACCTTTGTATGTACCAATACCTGCCATGATTGTTGTAGGCTCTAATGGATCATATTGCAAGTGACGTAAGCCAGCCATTGCCGCAGCTTGTGCACCCATACGGTTCATACGGTTATTTACATTCACCACCATGTTAGATACACCTTTCAACTGGGATACGTTAACCCCATCTGTATCAAGAACACCTGGTGCTACATTTGCCATCACTTGACCACCTGCAGAGATGCCAGATTTCATCACAGGATTTCCATTCGCATCTACCATTGGTTTTCCTGTGTTAGGGTCAACTACGATAGTTGGAGAGCCGAAGGATACTACTTTCGTAGGATCTACTACTTCTCTACCATTTTTATCAATGATAGGGTTGCCATTCGCATCTCTTACTTTAGCCGTTTCCGGAGTTACCACCAATCCATCTGGAGTAAATGCAGTAGATTGTGCCGGTTTCACTGGTTCAGGTTTTGCATCTGCTTTTGGTTTACCATTTTCAAGGTTATCCGCTTTATAGTATTTACCATCCACTAACACTAATGGCTTACCAGTTTCATCCTTAGGTGTTGGTGTATTGAAAGTCAATCCTGTGCCAGTCAATTTAGATGTTGGACCCTCTTGTACTTGTGTCTTATCGATTGGGTTAATCGGTGTTGCTTCTGTCGCCGGTTTACCGTTGTTCACCACTTTACCTGCTGCATCTTTTGTAGTGCCTGCTGGATATGGTTTGTTATCGATAATCACAGTACCTTCAGGATATACTTTACCTTCTTTTACTACAGCCTTTTCAGGATAGTATTTACCATCCACAACTTTCAATGGGTTACCAGCATTATCAGTTTTACTTTCAAAGTTAGCGCTGCTCATTTTTTCTAAGTCTTTCGCTAATTGAACGGACAATTTACCATCTGTATTGAATACACCGATGTTGCCTGTTGTTGTAGCCTCTTTCGCTACTGGTTTACCAGTATCACTACGGTTACCACCAGTCAATTGTACGGTAGAATTCAATGGTTTGCTGATAGATTCGCCGTCATCACCTTGGAAACGAAGTCCGTCATCCATAGTCGCTACGTCACGAAGTTTACCATCTATACCTGTGTATTGGATACGATCCATAGTCGGTGCATCTGCAATTGGGGATTTACCCGCTACTGGTGTAACAACAGTTTTACCATTTTCAGTTTTTACTGTTACATCTGCTGGAGCATACCATTTACCGTCGTTTGCACGAACTGCATCTTTCGGTGTGTCATTCAAATCAGCTGGAGCTTTTCCTGTAGAAATATCTACTTTAGAAGCATCTTTACCAGCTTTATCAGTACCAGCATTATTCAATGTCAATGTACCTTTGCCATCTTTTGCTGTCGCAGATACGCCATCTTTACCTTGCGCATCTTTCACAGTCATAGCACCATCTTTACCATTTGCTAATTGCTCTTTTGGCGTTGCTGCTAATGGTTCTACTTCTGTAGCTGGTTGACCATCTTTTACAACAGTATTTGTCTTAGGATCTTTTACAGCTCCTGCAGGATATGGTTTACCATCGATGAAAGTAGTACCTGCTGGGTATGCTTTTCCATTTTGTACCAATGCATTTTCTGGATAGTATTTTCCATCTACTAATTTCAATGGGTTACCATCTTTATCTTTCGCTGGACCACCAGTTGTTACACTGTCGATGTTAAGGTCACGGTTTACATCTACTTTCACATATGTTGTGGTAACAGTAGTGCCACCTTTATCTTCTGCTGCATCCACTGCCATAGATACCGTTGTATTAGCACCATTTACATATTTCACATTATCATTAGGGTTAACTTTTTCAAATGCTTTTGCCTCTGTACTGAAAGCTTTATCAGTGGAACCAATACCTACGTTCCAACCAGATTTTTCAATCGCTGTAGCTACTGCATTACCATTTACGAAGGAATCTCCATCATTTTTAACAGTATCTTTAGGTCCTACTGGAATTTCTGTAGTAGTCGCTTTGCCTGTTACAGGATCTTTTTGGTAAACTTTACCATCTTCACCACGAACAGCATGAGTTTCAGTACCATCTTCTTTAGTAACAATTACATCATTCGTAACTTTACCGGCTTTTAAACCTACAGTGATTTCACGAGTACCATCTTCTAATGTTTTACCCGTTACTTCCACACCATTTGTACCTTTAAACTCTACTTTATTCGCATTACGTACTTGGTCTGTGTAACCGTTATCTTTAGCGGATACTACGAAACCTAAGTTTTGTAAGTCGCCTACAGTAGCGGCATTGTTTGGCTTAGAGTTTTCAAAATCAATAAGTCCTTCTTTGCCAACATTCTTTGGTTTGTCTGCTGGAGTTACACCATCTTTTGGTTTTCCATTAGGTGCTACATCTGTTGCATTGTACCATTTGCCGTCATTAGCTAATACTTTGTTATCTACTGGAGCAAATGTATTTGCACCGTTTGCTACATTGCCCAATTGTGTTGGTGTTGTAGTTTGGTTGTTTGTTACATTTGGATTTACCAAGTTAGATTGTAATGGATTTTCTGTTGTATTGATTGGTTCAATCACAGTGCCATCTTTTGTTACCGGTTTGCCTTCTGCATTTGTTGTTACAGCTGGTTTACCATCGGCAGTGATAGGTTGACCTTGTTCGTTAACTGTGTAGAACTTGTCACCTACTTTAGATACTGGTTTTCCATCTGCTGTTGTGTATGTAATTGGCAAGCCTGTTACATTGTATGTTACATCGCTTGTTGTTCCATCTGCAGCTATTGTTACCACAGCTGTTGTGTTTGTACCGTTCACGAAGTTTACAGTATCAAATGGTTTCACGAAGTCTTTCGCTGCACCATTGTTTTGTAAATTCCAACCTGCATTCAATACGTCAGATACTGTAGCTGCATTGTTGCCAATGTAGTTAGGATTTGTCGCACCGTCTGCTGTTTTAGGGTTAGACAATTTAGCCGCGTCTGCTGCTGTCAATGGAGCTTTGTTAATATTCGCTTGATCTGGAGTTTTTGCAATTACAGTGCCATCTGGGTTTGTAATTTCTTGTGTTCCATCGTTTACATTTGGAATGTTGTTTTTCACATTGCCCAAGGATGCTGGACGGTTATTTCCCTTTTCATCTTTAGGAGCATTGATAGATGTATTCACATCACCATTTGGAACGACTTTATCGTCTTTGCCTTTTCCATCTGGAGTTGTATGGTATGTAACATTACCTTTATCATCCTTAATTGGATATACAGTGTTACCATCTTTATCTGTGTAAACTACTGGCGTTACCGCATTGTTTGTAGATACTTGGTCATCTACTTTTACAGTAATTGTACGTACACCGTTCTCATCTGTTTTACCAGTAACAGTCGCCGTACCTTCCCCTACGAATTTCACTTCATTTGCGTTACGTACTTGATCAGAGTAGTTATTACCTTGTGCAGATACTACCCATCCCATGTTTTGTAAATCGCCTACTGTCGCTGCATTATTAGGGTTAGAGTTTGTGAAGTCGATTAAACCAGATTTTTCAGCATTAGCTGGACGTGCCACAGGTGTTTGTTCTGCCGCATTGTCAGCCGGTTTACCATTTGTTAAGTCAGCTGCTTTATACCATTTGCCGTCGTTGCCTTTTTCAAGAACATCGCCATCTGCATTTTTAGGTGCCAATGGGTTAGCTACTGGTGTTGCATTTTCTTTTGGTTTACCATTTGGTTCTACTTGATCTGCTGGATACCATTTACCATTGTTAGCTAATTTCACTGCTGGTTTAGCATCTGTTGCTTCTGTACCATCAGCTGCTACTGGAGCAAATGTTTTCGCACCGTTTGCTACATTACCTAATTGTGTTGGTGCTGCTACCGCATTATTTGGAGCATCTGTTGTGTTCACCACGTTAGGATTTGTCAAGCTATTACCAAATGTAACAGGTTCTTTACCCTCTTTTGGTGTTACAG
>OBVV01000428.1_pt1 | contig 17257 bp, 13 predicted proteins | sample 1476221 | NCBI WGS metagenome assembly OBVV01 (sample SAMEA2580029, study PRJEB22360) | human gut metagenome | biome: human gut; feature: human-associated habitat; material: faeces | place: Denmark | collected 2008/2010 | reverse complement strand
ATTTAATAAAATAATTAAAAGGAGTAGAAAATGAATTCTAAAAGAATTGTTTTCTACTCCTTTGGTTATATAAATGATCTTTGCATATCATTGACGTCTAAATACTTTCATTTTTTAAAGAATAGATTAATGTCATGAAGTTTTGAATAAGAGAAGTGAGACGATGATCTGCCCGGTAAACGATAGAGATATAGCTTGAAGGTGGGCCTTCTTTTAATGACTTACCAATAATATTAGGATGATGGAATAAGGTGCTTTGGCTTACAAGACTTAGATAATTAGAATCTTTAATAATTGTTAATATACTACTAATACTATTTGATTCCATATGAACATTTAAATCAATAAAATTGTTTTTTCGCCAATCATCAATACTTTCTCGTGTTGAACCACTACTATGAATAATGAAACGATACGCATTTAAATCTTCTAATGAAATATCTGTTTTTGAAGCCAAAGGATGTCTTTTATCCATTGCGATAACAAGTGGATTTTCTTGAAGACGTTTCACTTTCAATTCTTTTTCATTGAATCCTTTTTCTGAAATAACACCGATATCAATCTCTCTATCTTTTATTTTATTTAGTATTATAGGAGCAGTATCTACAATTAAATTAATATCAATATTTGGATAATCGTGCATATATTTTTTTAAAGTGCTAGGAAGAATACTATAAATAGGTGCATGGCTTGCTCCAACGCGTAAAGTTCCACGTTTAGATTGTTTGAATTCTTCAATCATATGTGTTGTTTCATCAATTAAATTTAGCATTTTATTAGAATTACGATAAAGTAAGTCTCCAGCATCGGTTAAATTGAAACATTTCCCTTTTTTAAAATATAAAGGTATTCCAAGTTCGTTATTTAAATTTTTTAGATGAAATGTTACAGTTGGTTGCGTTATCCCCAGTTTTTCAGCAACAGCATTTTCATTCTGCAATTCAACAAAATTTTTAAAAATCAGCATTTGTTTTGTATTCATAAATTAAATCCCCAAAATATATAAATTTTTTCTATTCTATTATTTATATTAAAGAAAGAATTTTGAGATTACGTTAATAAATTGTTTAAAGTTAGTTAATGTTGATACAGTATAATGGACTATACAGTATTGTCAGTAGAGAATTGAATCAGAATTCTGTTACGCTCTTATGTATTAAATTGAAAATTAAGGGTAATAACAATGTTGCGTAACAAGTCTTACAACATAAAGAATTTACATTTAAGGAGAGATTTACATGTCAGAAAGGCTACTTGTGATTTCTGATATTCATGGACATCGAAAAGCCCTTGCCACACTTTTAAAACGAGCAAAATATAATCCCAAAAAAGATCAGCTCGTACTTATGGGGGATTATGTCAATAATGGACCGGATTCATTTGGAACATTAAAATTAGTTAAAAGGTTAAAACGACGTGGTGCGATTGCTTTAGCAGGTAACCATGAAATGCGCTGGTTAAATAGTAAAAATAAAAAGATTAAGCGTTGGCATGCGTTCTTACGTGAATTATCTGCTGTTGAAGTGATTGGTAATTATATTTTTGCACATGCAGGAATAGATACCAATAAACCTTTGAATAAGCAGATTAAAGAATATACTACTGGGCATTATTCACATTCGCTTAATCGTCAGATTCCTAAAAATAAATATCTAGTTCATGGCCATGTACCGAATTATCGCTATGGATTAAAAAAAGACGACATTTATAAAAATAAAAATGAACTATCTATAGATACAGGCGCAGGACATAATAAGTTTTTATCGCTGATTGATTTAACAGGTCAATATCAGTATTCAGTAGAGGTAACGAATATTCGAAAAATGAATATAAAACGCTTAAAAATATAATAGTTAATGGTGTTTAATCTTTGATGAAAATAAATAAATAAAAATATAATAAGACATTCAAGTTTTATGTAAAATGTTATATAATGAAATGGAATATCACTAAAAAAGGGTGGCATTAATGAATAAAAATACGCAAAACGAAAATCGTAAAATGTCAAAGTTAAGTTCGTATTTAAAAGTGTCATGTTCAGCTTTAATATTAAGTAGTTCACTTGTAGGTTACGGGTTTACTAAAGATGCATTTGCAGCAACACAAGATGCAGAAACAGCAACTTCTGAAACTTCAACACATGTTCAAAAAGATTTACAAGATGCAATTAATAAAGCGAAAAAAGACATTAAGCAACTAAAACATTTAAGTGCAGTTGAGTTAAAAAGTTATAAAGAAGATATTGAAAGTGCTAAAAATCAGACTGAAATTAAAAATATAATCAAAGAAGCGAAAAAAGAAAATAAAGCAACAGCACAAGAAAACACAACGGACGTTTCAAACAAGGATAATAGTACTGAATCATCTAGCACTCAAGATGCGTCAACAGAAGAAAAAGCTACAACAAGTCACGACACTTCTGCTGATGATACATCTAATATATCAAATGATTTAGATAACATCGTATCAGATTTAGATGCTCTATCTAATAAAGTTGATAGCGGTCAACAAAAAGATGCAACAACATCAAATGAATCTTCGTCTTCTGAATCAAATACTTCTGAAAACACAACTGATGAAGTAACGAAAGAGGAATCCACTACGGAAGAATCATCAAAAGAAGCACCAACAACTGAGGATCCTTCAAATCAACCAACCTCTTCTAAATCAGAAACTTCTATTGTTGATAAATTAGATAGTATTAAAAATGATATCGATAGTGCTAAAAAAGACATGGAAAGTTCAAAAGAAAACAATTCAAACCAATTACCAAGTGATGACAATAATACTGAAGAGGCGACAACTGAATCATCTAGCACTCAAGAAGCGCCAACAACAGAAGACACAACACATTCTAATTCAAACCATCATGTATTAGATGAATTAGCTAAATTAAACAATACGCATAAAGATCAAGACTTAGATACAGATGTACGACATCATCAATTTGATAAAGTGAATCACCAATTATCAGAAACTGAAAAAATTAATCAAGCTATTGCTAAAATTGAAAATAGTAAAGATGATGCCAGTCATTTATATATCAATCGTAAATTAGATCAATTATCTGATTTACGTGATAAAATTCAAAATCAAGCTGATTTAGCGAAAAAAGATAAACAAGCTATTGATAATGACATTGAAACTGTACGTAAAAATATAGAGAATAACCGTGATATTATTCTTAATCGTTTGCAACAAGCGTCTGACAAACAACATGCAGCTGAAGATATATTAAACAGCGTGTTTAGTAAAAATGAAGCACAACACATCTTGAAAAATATTAAAACAAAAGGGCAGTCTGATAAACAAATTGCAGATCAGATTATGAAACAAATTGATGGATTAACTTCAACAACGAGTGATGACATTTTAAAATCTATGTTAGAACAAGCTACTAATAAAGAGGATTTATTAAAAACAATTTTATCTACACGTTTAGGGCAAAATGAAGCGGCTACTATTGCGAAACGATTAGCCAATGACCATTTAACAAATTCACAAATTGTTGATCGCTTAAAACAAGCATTTAATCAACATGGTCTTGTGTCTAGTGATGATATTTTAAATGATATTTTAGATAAAACGTCTAATCGTAAACAAGCTATTGAAACAATGTTAGCAACAAAATTAAACCAAGCAAAAGCGAAGGTTTTAGCTGATATTATTTCAAGAGTACAATCTGACAAAGCGAATGCTTTGGATTTAGTGAAAAGTACAATTAATGGTAAAGCAAATGACTTATTACAACTTCAAAATAGCTTAGGTCAAGCCAAAAATAGATTAAATTATATTCTTGATCCAATTGTAAATCGCCCATCATTATTAGATCGTATTACGGGTAACACAAGTGGTTCAAATCTCGGTTCAAGTCTATTAGGTAATCTTCCTTCAGGTAGTAGTTTGCTTGATGGATTAACAAATGGAAATAGCTTACTTGATGGTATAAGTGATATTCCTAATCCAACACAAGGTTTATCATTAGGTCATTTAGGCGATGATGGTTTACTTAGCGGTTTATTTAATAGTGATGGAAATTTATCATTACCTGCAACAGGTGAAGCCATTAAGAAAAACTGGATTCCAATTGTAGCAGTGATTGCTATTGCAGGCGGTGCGCTTGTATGGTTCAGTCGTCGTAAACATCACCAATCTAATAACTAAACCAAAAATAATTATGAGTAAATAATTAATGCCATTGAACATTAATTATTTACTCTATTTTTATATGTTGCGTTGTTACACTTAAATTGACAACTCAACATATGTAAAAGATGTATCCAAAGTATGAATCATAGTCAATTTACTTTAAATCATCATTGAATGTCATATGCATTAGACATAAACTTGAAGTGTGAAAAAACAATTTTAAAATGACTCAATTGTAATTATGACGTGGCACATGTTGAAGTGATTAAGATTAAAGGGGTGGGGAGCATGGAACACAGTGAACGCGTATCGCATATAGCATCTGATAAAAAAGAGAAAAAACGGTTTCGATTAAAAATGCCTGGTGCATTTACAATATTATTTATTTTAACCATTATTGCGGTGTTAGCAACTTGGATTGTGCCAGCAGGTGCGTATTCTAAGCTTTCTTATAATCCAGGAGCGCATGAATTTAAGATTGTCGATGCACATCATAAAACAACGACAGTCCCAGGGACACAAGAGCAACTTGATAAATTAGGTGTCAAAATTGATGTGAATCAATTTAAATCAGGTGCTATCAATAAACCGATATCGATTCCTGGAACTTACGAGCGCTTGAAACAAAAGCCAGCGGGTCCCGATCAAATTACGACAAGTATGGTAAATGGAACGATTGAAGCTGTCGATGTCATGGTATTTATTCTTGTGCTTGGTGGTTTAATAGGCGTCGTACAAACGAGTGGTGCTTTTGAATCGGGATTATTAGCATTAACTAAAAAAACGAAAGGGCATGAATTTTTACTGGTCTTTATGGTATCCATCTTAATGATTTTAGGTGGAACGTTATGTGGTATTGAAGAAGAAGCGGTCGCTTTCTATCCAGTTCTGGTACCTATTTTTATAGCGATGGGCTATGATTCTATTATATGTGTAGGATCTATTTTTCTGGCGAGTTCTATTGGGAGTACGTTTTCAACCGTTAACCCTTTTTCAGTAGTCATTGCCTCTAATGCTGCAGGAACAACATTTGTAGATGGATTATATTGGCGTATTGCTGGACTTATTGTAGCAACCATCTTTACGATTGGTTATTTATATTGGTACGCCAAACGTATTAAAAAAAATCCCAAACTCTCTTATACTTATGATGATAAAGTGAAGTTTGAACGACAATGGTCAGTGGTTAAGAATAATAGTGAAGACAGTATCTTTACCTTACGTGAAAAAATTATTTTAATACTCTTTATCTTGCCCTTCCCAATTATGGTTTGGGGCGTCATGACTCAGGGATGGTGGTTCCCGATTATGGCGTCTATGTTTTTAGCCTTTACCATTGTGATTATGCTTATTGTCGCATTAGGTAAGAATGGATTAGGTGAGAAAAAAGTGGTCGATGCATTTGTTAATGGTGCATCAAGCTTAGTAGGCGTATCATTAATCATTGGTCTTGCACGTGGTATTAATAGGATTATGAATGATGGACTGATTTCAGATACAGTGTTAAATTTTTCATCATCACTCGTAAAACATGCGAATGGCCCACTGTTTATTCTTGTATTATTGATTATCTTTTTCTTCTTAGGATTTATTATTCCTTCATCATCAGGATTGGCTGTACTTGCCATGCCAATATTTGCACCACTTGCTGATACAGTAGGCATTCCTCGATTTGTGATTGTTACAGCGTATCAATTTGGACAATATGCGATGCTATTTTTAGCACCAACAGGATTGATTATGGCTACATTGCAAATGTTGGATATGAAATACTCACATTGGTTTAAATTTGTATGGCCAATTGTCGCTTTTGTATTTATCTTTGGCGGCGGCTTATTAGTTGCCCAAGTATTAGTATATTCATAATAAAAAAGCCATTGAGTTTCAAATTTTTGAAACTCAATGGCTTTTGTTATGCATTTATTTAGGTTGAATGTAGTGTAAAGATGAGGCAGTATCCGCATCAATTTGACGATATGATACAATACCCAATCCTTTTACATTTGATTCTGAAATAATGATTGAGCCATCATCATTGACTTTTTCAACGAAAGCAACGTGACCATATAACGCACTTGCTCCAGATTGGCCTGCTTCAAATACAACTGCTGTATGATTTTTAGGGGTTGTACTTACATTATACCCTGCGTCTTCAGCGCTATTATCCCAGTTATGTGCATCGCCCCAATGACCGCCTACATGTTTATCAAATTGTTGAACACGTTCGTACACATACCAAGTACATTGACCATATGGATACGGTGAAGCAACATCTGAAATTGAAAATGGCTTAAATGCACTTCCTGAAACATCTGTGCCACTACTTCCTATTGATGTTGAGTAGTTATCTAAGTCAGGCATGTGTTTTTTATCAAAATCAGTTAAATTGTAATGTTCAATTAAGCTATTTAATTTCGTTGCATAGTTTGGATCAGTCGCATAAGTTTGGCTTAAATGACGTGTTGCTGAACGATAACTTGGTGCAATATTTTTCCAAGATGATTTATAAATTGTAGGATTACCGTCAATACCATGTTTGATTAAATCAGCATAATCTTTTAATGAAGCTTTAAGATTTGGATATTTACGGAAACTAGCATTAATACTAAAAATATTATTATTACTACTAGCTTCAAGTGTATTGAAGTTAACTGAAGCACCTTTATAACTACCTTTCATACCGAATAAATTGTAGTTTGGTGCTTGTGCAAGAGCGCTATTACCTGAACTTGATTCTAAAATAGCCTGCGCAATCATAACAGAAGCATAAATATCATTATCTTGCCCAATTTTATGCGCATCTTTGGCAATAGATGTAATAAATTCACGTGTTGCTTTATTTTCTACCACTGCCATGTTTCCATTAGTAACATTGTTCCCATCTAATTGTGGTACATCTTGGAATAAACTTATAGCGCGTGTATTACTTTGTTTAAAATCATTTTCAAATGATTGTGGTGCTTCTTGTTTATGTTTTAGTTGTTTCTCCGTTGGCAATTGCGGATTGTCTTTATTTGTGTCTAGTTGGTCTTGAGTTGTTGATGTATCTTTTTTTGAATCTTCATTTTGTGATGCTTGAGATGTGCTGTCTTTTTTAGATGATGTATAGTCTTTATGTGTTTGTGTTGCTTTATCACTATATTTATCAAGAAGCGCATCTAGTACATCCTCTGATTGTTGACGATCTTTATTAGGTGTTGCTTGCTCTTCTTGAGAGGTTTGAGATGTTGTATTTTTTGTTGTTTGCTGTGATGTTGATTGATTGCTATTTTCAGATGTCGAGGACTCATTATTATTAGAATCATTTAAATCGGAAGCTAATTGATTCAATGAATCTAAAGCTTTGCTTACGCTAGAATCATCAGTTGAATGATTGTTATTACTGTTACTATATTTAAATGATGACTCAGACGGTTGATCTGATTGATTATTTTCTGTTAGTACATCAGATTGATTTGATGATGTGGTATGACTATTTGACTTGTCAGATGAGTCTTGAGGTGATGCATCGATTGTTGTGTGTTGCTGTGATGATTCAGTACGATCTTCATCTGAAGAAGTTATATTCGTTGCATTTTTGTCATCATTAGTATTAGATGAAGATGAATCACTTTCAACATGTTCATATTTAGAAATATCATCATCAAAATGGAATAAAGATGAAATCAAACTTGTTAAACTAAAGCCATTTTCAAAGTGACTAGGATCTAAAAAATTTGATGAGAATGAATGATTTGAACCATTCATGCTAAATACAGATAATGGTGTATGATACGTGTCTTCATCTTTAGTATTAGATGAACGATTATTTTTCGAATGTGTTGATGATGGTTTAGAATGAGAAGCGGCATCTTCATTTGAAACTGTGTCTGATTGACTTTCTTTTGACTGAGAGTCTTGCTTTTTATTATTATCAGAGCTATCAGAAGTTGAATCTTCTGAAGATGGAATTTCATTGCTTTCAGTACGTGTTGTTTCTGATGTAGAAGTTGAATCCTCATTATTTGATTCAGATGTTTTAGTTTGTTTTGTAGTCTCTTCAGCTTGAGCAACACTAGACGTAAATGTTGGTAAAACCAGAGTTGTAGTTAGCAAATATATCATGAATTTTTGCTTCGACATCAATAAACGCTCCTTACTTTTGTATAATATATTTTATAAATCCGTCTTAAGTCAGACGATTTCTATCGTATTTTAACGTAGCATTAGCTTTGTCGTTAAAATTATTTTCTGCTATAATGCATGAGTACCATTTTAATTGTTGACGTATATCAACTAATTATGGCATTCGTGATAAAAGTATTATACTAATTCTACGATATAAAAAACAATGTTTTAAATCATATTGATATAAATTCTTAATATTTCATTTTTAGGAGAGTGAAAATGAAGAACGCGTTTAAACTATTTTTGACAGACTTAAAGCGTGTCGCTAAAACACCTGCTGCTTGGGTAATTCTAGGCGGTTTGGCAATTTTACCTTCATTTTACGCATGGTTTAATTTATGGGCAATGTGGGATCCATATAGTAATACAGGTCATATTAAAGTGGCAGTTGTAAACGAAGACCAAGGCGATAAAATTCGAGGTAAGAAAATTAATGTAGGTAATACGCTCGAAGACACATTGAAGAACAATGATAAATTTGATTGGCAATTTGTCAGTCGGGAGAAAGCAGATCATGAAATACGAATGGGTAAATATTATGCAGGAATTTATATACCTAAGAAATTTACACATCAAATTACGGGAACACTTCGTAAACATCCGGAAAAAGCAGATATTACATATAAAGTGAACCAAAAAATTAATGCTGTCGCCCCTAAAATGACTGATACCGGTTCGACAATTATTGTTGATGAAGCCAATAAACAATTTAATACTACTGTAACGAAAGCATTATTGAAAGCAGCAAATAAAGTAGGTCTTCAAATTGAAGACGAAGTACCAACTATCGATAAAATTAAAAATGCAGTCTATACTGCCCATCAATCTTTACCTAAATTGAATAAAATTGCAGATAGAATTGTTTATCTTAATGATCATCAAGATCAGCTTGATCAATATGCGAATCAATTCCGTGATTTAGATACCTATAAAGATGATATTTTAAATGCTCAACAAAAATTAAATGATGTCAATGCAGCGATTCCTTCTTTAAATCAAAAAGCAAAACTAATTCTCGCATTGAATGAATATATGCCTAACATTCAGAAATTAGTGAATGTAGCAGCAGATGATATTCCTCAGACATTCCCTAAAATTAATAGAGGGGTAGAGATTGCGAGTCAAGGATTAGACTTAGCGAATCAACAACTTAATGATGCGCAAGGTTATTTAGGTATGGCTAAGCAACGTGTTGGGGATTATCAAGAGGCAACTAGGCGAGCACAAGCAGTTAATGGTAATGTGAATAATAATTTACGACAACAAAGTGCGACAACTAATGACAACGGTATGCCTCAATATACGATTCAAAAACTAAGTAATAGTTCGAATAATGATCAATTACCTAATGGTCAGATTCTTTCGAATGAAGATGTTAAATCAATGAATAGTGGACTTGCTGAAGCATTACTTGCATTATCTTCAAATGCGGATAAGCAAGCTAAGGCATCACAATCTGATGTAAAAGCATTAAGAGATATAACGTATGGTGTTATTGCCTCTAATCGTCCAACAGAATATAATGACATGCTTCGAAATATTAAAGGACGTTTAGAAAACACTTCAAAATACAATCAACAATTGATTGATGTATTAAAAGAATTACAACAACGTGAACATGTGAATTTAGCACCACAAATTAAACGAATCGAAAGTACCAATAACCGTATTAATGATACGTTACGTTCTACTAACCAATTGATTGATGCATTATCAAGTGGTGGTAAAGGTAGTGCGGAGTCTATTAATGTATTAAGAAGCTTGCCAGCTTTAAATTCTGGTTTAGGTAGTTATAGAGATTACATTAAAGATAATTTAAATCATCGTTTACTTGTAGTTTCTAATGATATTACAAAACAATTAAGTGAAGGCCAAGTCGTATTATCAGATGTGCAATCTAAATTAAATACGATTAATCAAGTGATTCAAGCAGGTCAAGATATTGTAGGTAATGGTCAAACTCGTATTGCAACACTTCAAAGTGAATTACCATCACTTGAAGCGGGATATATTGAAGCAACTCAAACTGCTAAAAATTACTTCCCAACAGTACGAAAAAATGTAGCAAAAGCTGCAGACTTTGTACGTAATGATTTACCTGATTTAGAACAACGTCTTGCGAATGCAACAGCTACTGTTAATGCTAACTTACCAACATTATTTGATAAATACGATAACGCAGTAGATTTATTAGATGAGAATCAGCCAAAAGCAAAAGAAGCTTTAGCGAATTTAGCGAACTTTGCACAAACAAAATTACCTGGCATCGAAAGAGATTTAAATAAGGCTAATGATATATTCAATCAATTGGACGATGATGATGCAGTAGATAAGCTTGTTAATAGTCTAAAAAATGATTTGAAAAAACAAGCAGATGTTATCGCGAATCCAATCAATAAGAAAACAGTTGATGTTTTCCCAGTCAGAGATTATGGTTCAGGTATGACACCATTCTATACGGCATTAGCTATTTGGGTAGGTGCCTTATTATTAGTAAGTTTATTAACGGTACACAACAAACATGAAGAACTTGCTGATCAATTAACAAAACGTCAAGAATATCTTGGTAAAGGGATGTTCTTTATCTTGATGGGTGTATTACAAACCCTCATTGTTACAACAGGTGACTTATTCTTACTTCATGCGCAAGTAGAATCACCATTGCTCTTTGTACTCGTTGCATTATTTGGAGCCATAGTGTTTAATACCATTGTTTATACGTGTGTATCTATATTGGGTAACCCAGGTAAAGCGGTAGCCATCATTCTTTTAGTATTACAAATTGCAGGCGGTGGCGGTACCTTCCCAGTAGTTACACTACCTAAGTTCTTCCAAAACATTTCACCTTACTTACCATTTACGTACTTAATTGATTGTTTACGTGAAGTTGTAGGTGGTATTGTACCAGAAATTTTAATTACAAAATTAATTATATTTGGGCTCTTCGGTCTTGGTTTCTTCTTAATTGGATTTATTGCTAAACCATTCTTAGATCCAAATATGACTAAAATTGCAAAACGTGTAGAAGAAAGTAAAGTAACAGAATAGAAAATAAAATAGCCTGATTGATAATGAAACATCATTATCAGTCAGGCTATTATTTTTAATTAGATTTGTTATTAGATTCACTACTACGATGAGTATGACTTTCAGTAGAAGACTTCGTACTTTGTTGCGATGAAGGTTTTTCTTCTGTTGAAGGTTGTTCAGTTGATGTTTGCTCTGAAGATGGTTTGTCTTCTGTGCTTTGAGATGTGGGTTGTTTTGATGTGTTACTTTCTGAACGATGTTGTGATTGTGACGTAGTTGATGATTCACTTGTTTTTGGCTGTGTAGTCTGAACAGTAGAGGGACGTTGCGTCGTTTGTTGTTGTTCTTGTATTGATTGACTTGTTGACTCAGATTGCGTAGTGGTACCATTGTCAGACTGACTTGTTTCATTAGATTGAACTGTATGACTTTCAGAAGTAGTTTCTTTTTTATCTTTCTTTTTATTAGATTGTGTTTGATTTGAGTCAGATTGATTGGAATGAGTGGCTGCAAAAAAGACTGAAAATCCTAATGCCACAATAAGTAATATAATGACTATAGTTGCTAATATTTTTTTCAAATGATAGTCCTCCATTTTTAATTCATTTCTTTAGTTTATTATAATCAAAGTTCAACAAATAGGTAGTATGTATATAACCAAATCATATTACATTTTATTTACATAATTCTGTGATAGATACATCTAAAGTACAGTGAATTAAGACAAAGAGTATGAGATAATAATAGTGAAATAAAAATCCATTAGAGAAAGAAGGACAATCATGAATAAAATAGTTAAATCTATAGCATCAGTTACTTTAGCATTTGGGACAATGTTAGGCGTAAGTACAACTGTTTTACCAATCGAGGATACAGCGCATGCAGCTACAAAGCCATATTATGTATATAACGGGTATGTAGATAAAGACGCAAAATTTGTAACCAATAAACAGTTTATTAAAGCAGTTAAATATGGAAATGTAACAATGAATGGAATAAAATTTGAAAAAGTGCATAGTAATAAAAAACTTGAAAAATATAACCAAACATTTACTGGTGTAAGTAAAGATGGTAAAAAGGCGAATAAAGTTCAATTTAGTGTTAAAGGGGATTTAACATATGATCAATTGAAAAAAGCGTATGGCTCAGATTTTAAAAAAGTAAAAGGTACTCCAAGTGATAAAAAAAGTGGTATTTTCGAATATCAACCTAAGAAAGATGGATTAATTGTTTCTTTTGTTATCACACATGGAAGAACAGTAGAAGTAGATATTGGCTATGAAGGTGTCACAACAAGTAAATAAATGATAAATAAGAGCGGAATTGAGTTCAATTCCCGCTCTTTTTTTATTATTCAATGTGACATAATACTGCAAAATCGAGTTGCATTGTTTGTGAGCCATTTTCATTACTAATTGTAATATACCGCTTTAAAGTATCAATACGTTTAATATAAGCAACGATAGAATGAATTGTACCATTTCTAAAATAACTAATCATAGCGAGTTGATGCGTTGTATATTTTTCAATTAATCGTCGATTCAGAATATTGAATTGATCATCCGACAAAGAGGGCATCGCTATTTTATTTTGATTTTCGATAAAAGCGTTTATGCGTTCATACTGTTCAGGCATCACTGCAAAAGGTTATATATATATTGAAGAATATAGACTATTTTGTTTAAAATGAATCATATTTTAAGAAAAAATGAACAAAGTAAAAATATTAAATAGTCTTTTTTTATTACGTGTAATAAGTTTAATATGTATGATGTAAAAAGAGTTCGAATAGTGTATACTTATACTATTAAAAATTAGAAATGAGATTATTATGAAAATAGTAGAAGTAAAATCTAAGAATGGTATCAATTTTATGATTTTAGATGGTAATAATGAACCTATAGTAGATGCAGTAAGATATTTGAAGTATCTGGATAGTGTTAATAAAAGTTTAAATACCAAGAAAACCTATGCCTATGCACTAAAAAAATTTTTTGTTTACTTAGAAAGTAAAAAGATATGCTATAAAGAAGTTAGTTTTGATAACTTTGTTGATTTTATAAGATGGATGAAAACACCTTTTGAATATGAGAATGTCCTCTCTTATCACCGAAAAGGAAAAAGCATTAGTCCTAAGACAATTAATCTGACTATTACTGTAGTATCTAATTTTTATGATTATCTCTATAGGAGCAAAAAATTAGATGTTAATTTCTATGATTTTATACATACGGAAAGTAAATACTCTAAAAAATATAAAAGTTTCATGCATCACGTAAACAAGGACTATGGAATGTTGAAAAATATTTTGAAAGTAAAAGAACCAAAGAAAAAACTAGAAGTGTTAACCAATGTTGAGGTTAAGAAATTATTAGGAGCAGCTAATAATATTAGAGATAAATTCTTAATACAATTATTATATGAAACAGGATTGCGTATAGGTGAGGTATTATCATTACGCATTGATGATATCAAATTTGATTTTAGAAAAGGTCACCAAATAGTTTTGAAAAATAGATTTAATAGCAATGGTACTTATTTAAAAACTGGTGAAAGAAAAATATTTATTTCTCAATCGTTAATTGATTTATATGACGATTATGTGTACGAAATAATTGACGAACTTTCCATATGTTCTGATTATCTTTTTGTAAAAATAAAGGGTAGAAATGTAGGAGAAGCTATGCATTATAGTGATATATATTCATTATTTAAAAGGCTAAAACATAAAACATCTATAAATGTTCACCCCCATTTATTTCGCCATACACATGCAACTGTTTTTTATAATGAAACTAAGGATATTAAACAAGTTCAAGAAAGACTCGGTCATAGTAATATACAAACGACTATTAATTTATATGTTCATCCCACTGAAGAAGATATACGTGAAGATTGGAATAAAGTTAAGCATCAATTTCAAGTTTTTAATAAAGGGGAATAACTATGTCAATACCAATTAATTTACCTACAAACAGTACTATGATTAATGAATTATGTACATTACAAAGTAGAACTATAAACATAAAAGGAGAAGTGCTAATAACTGAAATATATGATGATTACTTTTTAAAAAATGATGAATGGCACATTTCAGCTTTTAACAAGTTCGAGCAATTTCAAGATAGTATCAAGAACTATAAAGACAAAAGAAAAAATATTTTCTTTAGGATTAAAAGTGAAAATTTGAATTTAGAATTTAAATACCTTTTTTTGAAACTTATAGTTAAAGAGGATTGGTCTTTATCTAATGTATTTAATACTGGAGCAGTGAAACTTAACAAGATTGCTGAGTTCTTTAATGAAGTTTATCCAAATTTAAATTCTTTACTAGATTGTGATATTAATATGTTAGAAAAGTACTGGTTTAGTTGGTTGACTAAAAATAATATACCTATAAAAAGAAAATCATCAACAATAGTTTTTGGTGATTATGAACATAAAAGTGGACTAGCTTCTTTTTTAAAGAATATGTATATTAATCTAAATAAATTTATTGATAAGCGAGAAGAATGGGAAAAAGATAAATGGGATATTAGAAATTTAGAAAAATATGGATTGAGTTATAATAAAACACTAACTGGTAATTATTTGAACTTTGAAAAAATTGAGTCAATTAAAATGCGAGAATTAGCAAAAAAATATTTAAAAAATCGTTTGATAACTGGTGATATAGCATTTGCTACAGCAAGATTTTATATAAGAGTTTTGACTAGGTTTTTTCAAAATATATCTAAAAATAAAGAAACAAGGAATAGTTTAAATGAACTAGATAGATGTCATATCGAAGCATATATAGAATTTTTATTTGAATATGCTAATAGTAAAAATGTGCAAAGTTCTAGGAACTTCGTTAGAGAAGAATTAAAAGCAATTAGAAGGTTCTTAAATGATATTGCTAGTCAAAATTATGATATAGCCCCCTCTGAAGATATACGTTTTTTAATTTATCCTCAAGACTTTCCTAAGCGCGAAAAGAAAAATAGTAGCCAAATTGATTATATCCCAGATTTTGTATTGGAACAGCTTTTTGAGCATATAAATGATTTGCACAAAGATTTAATACCTGTAGTTTGGATAGCTTTTAAAACAGGACTAAGAATTTCTGATGTATTAACATTAAAAAATAATTGTCTTGCAAAAGTTAATGGAAAGTTTTCAATAATTACTGATATTGCTAAAACTTTTGTTAAAGGACATAGGATACCAATCGATAATGAATTAGCTGATATAGTAGCAGTTTTAATAGCCAATTCTAAAATTAAAAGTACAAAAGATAACAACCCTAATAATTATATTTTTGCTATTCATAAAGGAAAAAGAAAAGGAATGCCCTTTACACAGCATATGGTCAGAGCACACTTAAATCATTTAGCAAAAACAAAAAATATTCTTGATGAACAAGGTGAAGTCTTCCATTTCAAAACTCATCAGTTTAGACATACCTATGCAGTGAAATTGTTAAATGGTGGAGCAGATATATTAACCATACAAGAATTATTAGCACATTCCTCACCAGAAATGACACTCAGATATGCTAAGTTACTTGATGATACAAAAAGAAAGGCTTTTGAATCAGTTATTGATCAAGGGGCTTTTAGTTTTGATGTTGACGGTAAAATTAAAAATATACAGCATAGTAGTGAATTATCAGAAAAAGCATTGAATTCTTTATGGCAAGAACATAAATTAAACGCAATGGACAATCCTTATGGTACTTGTCATGCTAGATTGAGCGGTGATTGTCCATATATGGAAGCTCCGCCATGCTTAACTTGTAATTCTGGGAAACCATGTAAGGATCTAGCTATTGGATTTTCTGATTTAGATGTTGAAAAATATGAATTACATATCAAATCAACGGTCAAATCTATAGAATTAGCTAAAAATAATAATAGACAAGATATGGTTGAAAAACATACTAATATATTAAATAAATATGAAGAAATATTAGGTAATATAAAAGATGGAAACATTATATTCGGGAGAAGTAATAGAATAAAAGTATAGAGGTTAAGATGGGAAAATTTAATAGACAAGAACAATTAAAACAGTTACATGCAGAACGAAAAGTTAAAACCGAGCAAAAAGTTTCTAAAGCAATAAATGAATTGGTTCGAAAAAATGAAGAAATTAACTTTAATATTGTTGCTAAGCATTCAAATGTATCTAAAGCTACTTTATATAATAATAGTAAAATTCGAAAGAGAATCGAAGAGTTACGTGAACAAAGTAAAGACATATTTGTACATAAAAATAACAGTGACGGTAAAGACGCATTAATTTCTTCATTAAAAAGGAGAGTAAAATCTTTAGAAAATGAGAAAAAGAGGCTCAAAGATGAAATAAACACATTATATAATAAAATATATGAAGATATTTAATACACAGGTAAAGAGAAATAATTCGAGTTTAAGAGATATTATACACATTAGTATTAAAAAAAGTATGTTTAGTATTTGTAGAATCGTAAAATGTAAAATAACCATTGATTGTATCAATTTTCAAAATTTTTCCTGTATAGTTTGAAATGCTGCCGTCTTCCCAATATGAGATTGTACATAACTCATCATTTTGAATTTTTATTTGAAAAATCTGATCTAAATTATCTAATGAATCATGTGTTAGCAATGGTTTTTCTATTTTATTTTGATCCTTTATAATTTGTTCTAAAATTTCAAACTGTTGCGGGAGAGTCGCAAAAGCTTGCCATTTGATTTTTCCACGCCCTTGAGGGATTTTAGGGTTTAAATATTTTCTTGGTATTTTTCTATAATCAGTTTCATATTTATATTCATCTGGCGCATTAGGATTTGGAATCATGTTTACCACCTCATCATCATTGTAGAACGTATGTTCTTTTTTGGCAAGGATTATATAATTTTTTAATGTGATTAATTAATTAATTTAA
>OBVV01000424.1_pt1 | contig 17345 bp, 17 predicted proteins | sample 1476221 | NCBI WGS metagenome assembly OBVV01 (sample SAMEA2580029, study PRJEB22360) | human gut metagenome | biome: human gut; feature: human-associated habitat; material: faeces | place: Denmark | collected 2008/2010 | reverse complement strand
GGGAAATGAGCCAGCTGGCGACAGATCTCGCTACCGATACTGCCGGCGGCTCCCGTGACAAGCACGGTCTTCCCTTCCAACAGATTGCCGATCTCATCCAGATTAATATGGATCTCCTCACGACCCAACAAATCCTCGATACGGATCTCACGGACCGAACGCTTCGCCTCACCTCCACGTAGCTCCTCCATCTCCGGGACTACCAACGTCTTCAAGGAGGCCTGCTCGCAATAACGGATCAAACGGTCACGCTCCTGATGGGCAACCTTTATATTCGGGAAGAGAACGCCATCCAAGCTGTTGCGAGGGATCAAGCGATACAGATCCTCCACGTTCTCGATCTGGTAGACCGGTAACTCCGCGATCCGGATGCTTTTCTTGGAATTGCCAAAGGAAAGGAAGCCCATGATGCTATAATTCTGCATGAATACCTGACGGTTCGCCGATGTGGCGATCATCACGCTCTCCTCCTCCGTGCCAAAGACCAGTACCCGCTTGCGTTTCTTGCCGAGTTGCAGAAGGACGCTGTTATAGACATTGATCACGAAGACACGCAACGTGACCAACATCACGATCGTCAACGTACTGTCCATGATTCCACCCAACCAATAGATAGAAGGGCTGAAACGGGCTTTCAACAGCCAAAGCAGCAGGAACATCAAGAGCGACTTGCCGATCGCAGCACCACCGATCCGGCACGGAGGACCCGCCCGGCCACAAGCCACGCAGCGTGGAATGGCGAATAACCCCATGATATGCTTTGAACAGCAAGAACGAAACGATACTGGCCACAAATGAGGAGAGGCCCACTTTCAGCACATCAGACTCTCCAATACGTATATGCAGAATGGAGAACATTCCTAGTACGCCCAGCAACGACACGGAAAGCGAGACGAAAAGGTCCGCACTAAAAATGATCCAACGGTTGATATACCGCAAATTCACCAGACGGCCTAAGGCCAATCGCCATCTGCCCTTATGAAAATCCATCATTTGCATTCTGTTTGTTTTATATTCAATGCCCTAACTTTTCCCAACGGCGGTGCCTGTGACTCGTGGCGTCCCGAAGCGGCGGGCGTAATACAGCTTTCCGTCCGCAAGATCGTACCATCACCCTGGTGGATGATTTGGATCGCATGGGTTGCATTGGGCAGGATCTGCACATTGCAACCGTAGATATGGAAGACGAAACGTACTTGTTCCGCCCGCTCATAGTTTTCTGTCATATCGTAATTTTTTCAGTAAGGTTATCACTTTTCGTTTCCCTTGGAAAACGAGGTATATATGAATTGCCCTGTGAAGTATATATCAATTGCCTAACACAGTATATATCCTCGGGCACATGCAGTATATCTTCTCAAAAACGGCCAGTTGAACGGTGTCTGAGACGACTGCTCCACGCATCGTTGATACGGGCACGGATGTTACTGACGCTTTTACCCTTCGTGATTCGGGGGGTGATGGGTAGAAAGAGGCGGATGAAACGCTCTTTGACCATCTCCTCGGGGGTTATTTTCGGCTCGTTCTCTTGCATGACCAGAATGACTTGGGCCAACTCGGTAACCGTCCGGCACTCGACGATCTGCGCAAGATAGCGTTCCAGATCCTCTTCTTTATTTATATAGGCACGAAAACGGATCGTTTCAGGCATGAGACCGGATCTACCGTCCTCCTCTTCTTGGGAGGTCTCCCCGCAATATTCTCCCACATAGAAGTTCTGGATGGCTTCCGTAGCGTTGGGGAGTATCTGGTTATTGCCGCCGTGTATGGTAATCGTTATATCAGACATAAGGTATATATGAATCGTTTGTCAATGAAAAGTAAACAGTTTGTCAACGGTTATCAACGGATTTGATTTCGTTATCCGGGGGTTGTACTTTCGCATTGTCAACAATAAGTTTAATCTTTTTAAAAAAAGAAGTATGATTAATTATTCAACTTACATGTGGAAAAGTCCACTGGATGAGACCGCAAAGGAACAGGCGTACGCCAAGAACCAAGTGACGAAAGTGATGAGTTTCGATGATTTCGTGAAGCACATCTCAGATCACAACGGTGTTTTCACACGCGGCACGGTAAAAGGCGTGGTAAGCGACACCTGCTCATGCCTAGTGGAACAATTGCTGAACGGCTACAAGGTACAATTCGGCGAACTAGGAATCTTTAGCATCTCCATCACCTGCGAGCCGGCCGCTACACTCAAGGACTTCTCCAGCGATAATATCAAGGCAGTGAACATTCTATTCAATCCGGGTATAGACTTCGAGAACCTACGTTCTAAGGCAGAATTCAACCTAGTAACCAGCCGTGCGATCCAAGCCGCCTCGCTGAAGGCGGTAAAGGAAAATAAAGACACGGTAGACTTGGCAGCGTTGAAGAAAGGAGACTCAGAGTCTCCCGATGAGATCTAAATCCTACCATTGAGAAATACGGCTTTTAAACCATGAAGCTTATTTTATTCATTTATTTAAAGACTACAAGTATGAAAAAAACAAATTGGAAGAGCGTCTTGCTCTACATCATCCGTATTGTCGAACTGGTCATCACCGGTGCCGCCGGTGGAGCCGCTAGCGGTTGGATCGGATGAGAACCATCACGCTGATTATCGTGCATTGCTCTGCCAATAGGCAGGGCAGCACTTTACGGATGATGGACATCGACCGTCTGCATCGCTCTCTCGGCTGGAATGGTTGCGGATATCACTTCGTTATCCCGACCGATGGTACGATCGAGACCGGTAGACCCCTTGAACAAGTGGGCGCTCACTGTAAGAACCACAATCGGTACAGTATCGGGGTTTGCTATATCGGAGGACTCGCCAACGATGGAAAGACTCCCATGGATACCCGAACGGAAGCCCAACGAGAAGCCCTACAGGGTTTGCTTCGTGAATTGCATCAGCGATTCCCCAAAGCCCTGATCGTGGGACATCGGGACTTGGACCCGTTGAAATCCTGTCCCTGTTTTAATGTAGTGAGCGAGTTTTCCAATTAGTTTAACGCAGGGAGTCCCTTCACCTCCCTCGTATGCCATGCTTGGTAGGCGGGAGCGGAGAGTTCAGGTACAGTTAATAACTTGTAATCCGCCCCGTTCTGCTTAGCTATATGTTTTCGTTCATACAAACGAAGGGAACGATCCGTTACGGAAACCATGACAACCGGAAAAGGATAAGCGTACAGGCGCATCGGCGTGATCTCACTGTCCGGAAAGGCACGACGCAATTGATAAGCGGAACGTTCGAACGCAACCCAATAAGATCCCGTACAATATAAATGGATCGAGGCCTGATTCGCACACTCACGATTCATGATCTCTCTCAAATGTTCTTTCAGCAATAGCATCAAACGGATACCGGAGGGAGTTTCGCTTTCCTTGCTCATGACAGTCTACTATTTAATGTTTTAGCCAAATATCGTAATCGTGTAAACGCTGTATCAACAACGCCTTGCTTCTCTTAGGCGAAGGGTCATCACGCCAGGGATCTACCAGCTCATGCGCCATACGGTAATACAGGTTGCTATTCGTGCAGCCGTAAAGTGTGACGAGCAGCAAGGCACGAGAATTCACTGCCTTAACCAATGGAAGCATATTGCGTAGGGTGGAATGCAAGCGTTCAAACTCCTCTTCTTGAGCCAACAGCTTATAGGCCGGAAGGAGTAATGAGTAAACCTTGCAACGCATCACGTCGGTCTCCACACGAAGAGAAGCATAGCCCTTCAGCACCTCACGAACCAGAAATTCGTCTTCCTTTCCCAATTTGCCCGAGAGATAATAATGCCCCAACGCCTTGTGCATACCTTCCGATAAACGCTCGTTATCCAAATGGGTATAAACGTGCTTGCCTTTCGTATTCAACTCAATCAGCTCATACTCGCCTTGCCTTACCTCAAATAGAGGAACCCACATACAGTCAAGGATACGTACCATGACATCCTTATGACCTCCACCCGGTTGCACCACCACCTCAGCCTCCATCCCCATGAAAGAACCCGAGGTGATACGTACACGGTCACCTTTCAGCAAGCGACCGCTATCCGGTACGTACACCGGAAGCTCATTGGAATAAGATTCTGCCATCCAGCGTAAGGTCTCCATCTCATGATCTGACAGGTAAGGAAAATAAGAGTGTTCGCCCACGGATACCCGAGGAAGAAGATTATATAAGGGCATGATACGTTTCAAACGGAAAATCTCATTCTCCGAAGCATGGATAAACACATAGTTGTATAAAAGAGGCTTCCTCGTATTGACCATCTTGCCTCCCACCTTGCGAGCCTCGACATACGAGGGGGCAAAGTACTCGAACAAGGGTTCCCCACAACGTTTACGACGGGAAAGCTCGGCATCTAATCCTTTTGACGAATAGATATTATCACGTCCCCCAACAGCGGTAGGAAGTGTCAATACGTACCAGCGTACAGCCTCCTGACTACGGCGATTGCGTATATGCTTCATAGCTCTATCAGAGCTATTACTTGTCATGATATTCATTGAGGAAGATAATTCAGAGCCTTATCAAGATATCATCGTAATACCCTGATAAATAAACACTTATATGAAAACAAAAAGGAATTACTGAAAATTTGCATCCCTTCAATACTCATGCTACTTGGCGAGTAGCCTTAACAAGAGGAGTGAAAGGATATTCCTTAGTTGTAGAGACGGAGCGTGTTCCGTTTCATTCCCTTAAAATGGTATTTTAGTTACTATCAGGCGGTGGGAGACGGAGCACGCTCCGTCTCTACATGATGTATGTAGAATTTACTTCGGATAACGTGATGATTTCGGGAATACGAGGCCATTTCGTTTCTATTGCCATGTCTATACATCAGAAATAAGAACGAAGATTTAAAGAGAATCAAGGTTGAAACACAAACAAAGCCTAATGTTTGCTTGTGTTATGTTATTTTTTACTACATTTGCGGCATGAAATGAACGCTACTCGCCAAGTAGCAGTCAGTTTGGCTACTCGCCAAGTAGCGTACTTTTCTTCACCCTACTTTCAGCGCATAATTATACACACTCTCGAAACAAAGTTTGTTTACGGTCGAGAGCTTTTCTAAAGAGAAACTCTTCAAGTATATTTGCGTAGTCTTGATAGATTTATGCCCTAACAGTTCACTGATCATCTCAATCGGTACGTTTTGCTCCTTCAAGGTCGTGGCGAAAGAGTGACGAATCGTGTATGAGGTAACCCGAGTACGAATACCGATGGATTCCGACAGTGTTTTCAATCTGCGGTTAAAACCTCCTAATACGGTATTATATTCCTTGTAGGCATCCTCACCGGTCTTCATTCCCTCTAAAAATGGAAACAGATAGGGCGAATCCTCGGTTGTATCGGCTGCCAACTCATTCAGTAGCCCTTGTGCCTCCGCTGGGATCTCCACCTGTATAAGGGATCCGCTTTTCTGCCGATAATAAGACAAGATCCCTTCCTTGATATCCTCCTTTCGCAAATGCGCCAAATCTACGAAAGCCATCCCGCAAAACAAAAACATCAGGCAAAAGGCTGATTGAGTCCTCTTCTGTTGCGGATCTGTCACCGGGCTTGTCATCAGCAAGCGCAAACTTTCCGAAGGCAACGCCTTTTTACGTTTACTCTCAACCCCCGTAAACACATTCTTAAACAAATGAGGGATATAGGTAGCCTCACCCACCTCTACGGCTAAATTATAGATGTGACGAATCCGGCGCATATAAGTAGATACCGTGTTACGAGAACATCCCTTGGCCAACAGCCAAGATTGATAACGCAAAAGTGTATCCGGATTAATATACGCATAAGGAATCTCTTCCCGGCCACAAAAACATTTAAACGACCTCAACGCATCTTGATAACTCTTCGCCGTGGAATAACGCTTTTTCTCACGCAGGCAGGTGATATACGTAAGTACACCTACCACAAAATCATTCTCATTCATACTTTATCTCCTTAAGAATTAATACATAAAAAAATCCTCTATCTCTCCGTTTACACAGGAAAGATAGAGGATCTTCATAAAATCCTTAAAGAAATATATTATTTTCCGGCTTTCTCAGCAGCAGCTTTCTTATTGATCTTCTTCTTCTGCAACTCGTAAGCGATCGGAGTAGCGACGAACAAAGTAGAGTATGTACCGATAATGATACCTAATAAGATAGCGAACGTAAAGCTTCGGATCGTGCTACCGCCCAAGATGAAGATACACAATACAACCACCAACGTAGTCAATGATGTATTAAATGTACGACACAAGGTAGAGTTCAACGCATCATTGATCACTTGATAACGATCACGCTTCGGATACAAAGCGATTGTCTCACGGATACGGTCGAATACAACCACGGTATCATTGATAGAGTAACCGATAATCGTCAAGATAGCTGCGATAAACGTCTGGTCTACCTCCATTGAGAACGGAAGAACCTTCCATAACAAGGTATAGAAAGAAATGATACACAATGTAGTCGTAGCAACAGAGGCGAACGCACCAACAGAGAATGACACATCACGGAAACGAAGCAGGATATAAGCGGCCATACAGATCATGGCGAAGATTACCGCTAAGATAGCGCTATTCTTGATATCGTCTGCCATGCTAGGACCCACCTCCTGCGAACTCTGTATGAAAGTAGTCGTGAACTCATCTAATGTAGTTCCTTCCGGAAGTAAGGATTTCACGCCCTCAAACAATTTATTCTCGATCTCTTGATCTACCGTAGGATCGTTATCATTGATCTTATAGTTGGTAGACACACGTACTTGATCAGCTGTACCGATCTGGATAACACTAACAGAACCGTCTAACTGAGCGTCCAGCATATTACGAACATCGTCAGTCTTCACCTCTTGATTGAAACGGATCACGTAATTACGTCCACCCGTGAAATCGATACCATTATTCAAGCCGATCGTCATAAAAGAGATAGCACCTAAAACGATGATTGCCGCCGGAATTAAATAACCGACTTTGCGAGCACCCAAGAAATTGATCTTCGGGTTTGTCAACAAGTCTTTCGTAATAGAAGTCGTGAATGTCACGTTCTTCAATTTATCTTTCGCTAACAATGCCTCATAAACGATACGAGTCAAGAACACGGCTGTAAGGAATGAAGCGAACAAACCGATGATCATCGTCGTAGCGAAACCACGGATAGGACCCGTACCGAAATAGAACAATACGATACCGGTAATGATAGATGTCAAGTTTGAGTCGAAGATAGCGGAGAACGCATTGCTGTAACCGTCGGCGATAGCCTTTCCTAAAGACTTACCGGCACGAAGTTCCTCTTTCGTACGCTCATATATCAATACGTTAGCATCGACTGCCATACCCAGCGTCAACACCATACCGGCAATACCCGGCAAGGTAAGAACGGCTTGGAAAGAAGCAAGGATACCCATCGTGAAGAAGATGTTCAATACCAAAGCACCGTCGGCGATCAATCCCGGAATCAATCCGTAGAATGCGCACATATAAACCATCAACAGCACCAATGCCAAAACGAAAGAAATCACACCGGCATTGATAGCCTCTTGTCCCAAAGACGGACCAACGACGTCTTCTTGAACGATATGTACGGAAGCAGCCATCTTACCCGATTTCAATACGTTCGCTAAGTCCTTCGCCTCTTCCGGTGTAAAGTGACCGGTGATTTGTGAACGACCTCCCGTGATCTCATCGTTTACGTTCGGAGCGGAATAAACCATCTCATCCAAAACGATAGCGATCTGGCGACCGATATTCTCTTTCGTCAAACGAGCCCAAGCCTTAGAGCCTTCGGCATTCATAACCATGTTAACCATTTGCTCTGAACGACCGGCTTGTTGCATAAAGTCAGCGTTAGCATCTGTTACTACGTCACCACCTAAAGCGGGACTTCCGTCACGGTTCGTTACCTTCAAGGCATATAACTCAAAGAACTGCTCTTTATCATCGATCGCCTTTACACCCCATTTTAAAGCCAAGTTACGAGGCAATACCTCTTTCACTTGTTTCATGTTCAGGTATTCGCTGATCTTCTCCATATCTTTTGCTTGAGCGATACCTACCGTCGAACCCGGAGACAACTGACCGTTGTACTGGCTAATCTGCAATAAAGCAAATAATGGATGTTGCTTAGCGAACTCTTCCATGCTTTGATTAGCTTCCGTATCTTTTTTATCTTGACCGAGCTCAGCCAACAAAGAATCGGCCTCACTTACATTCGCATCAGCGGCATCAGCGATTTTCTCAACATTATCGGTAGCAACAGAATCAGCGGAAGCCTCCTTACTTAGGATAGTAGCCAAAACATTATCAGCGGCAACCAATTGTTGATAGATTTCCGGCAACTTATAAGTTTCCCAGAATTCCAAGTTAGCGCTACCTTGAAGCAACTTACGAACACGTTCCGGTTCTTTCACACCCGGCAACTCAACCAAGATACGACCCGCTGTCTCCAAACGTTGGATGTTCGGAGAAACCACACCGAAACGGTCGATACGAGTACGCAATACGTTGAATGAGTTATCAATCGCACTCTGCAACTCTTGTTTCAAAACAGAAACAACCTGAGCGTCTGAGCTCTGGGGCGTGATTTTATCTTTTAACTCGAATGTACTGAAAATAGCGGAAAGACGTGCGCCGCTATCCAACTTCTTATACTCCTCAGCGAAAAGGTCGATGAAATCTTTTTGGCTAGTCGCTTGATGCGCATAAGCTAAATCCAACGCCTTGTTGAAATTCTCGTCTTGGTTGTTGTTAGACAACGAACGGATTACATCCGCCACGTTCAACTCAAGGACAACGTTCATACCGCCCTTTAAGTCAAGACCTAAACTAATTTCCATTTCACGGCATTGCTTAAGCGTATAGCCTAACCATACCTTCTGAGTAGATAGTGAGTCTAAATAAGCACTCTCTTTCGCAGGATCTCCACCCGCATACTCAGCGGCTTTACTGTTGTAATGTTGCGTCACGAACGAGAACGACAAATAGAACAAACAGACAAGCGTAAGTAACACCGCGAAGACCTTTACAAATCCTTTGTTTTGCATCTGAATCTTAGGTTTATGTTATTACATTATTTATATTCGTTTTTTCACAGGGTGCAAATATAGACTTTTTTTCTTTGATAAAGAGCAATTAGTATAATTATTTGTCACGCTCATAGTTTATTTCAAACGCAAATGTATATCTTTGGGGCTAAAATAATAAGGAAAATATACCATGAAACAGTTATTATTCGCTCTGTTATTTATCCCCGCCCTGCTATTCGCACAAGAGGATCAACACTATCTGGCAGGGGCCGTTCCGGTTGCAGACGGTAAAGTCGTTTTTACCCGAGAGATTAATGCCCCCTCTTTAAGCAAGGCACAAATCTACCAACAACTATTAAAATGGGGACAAGAAAATTTTAACACAAAGGAAAGTAGAGTAGCTTATCAAAATGAGGCAAAAGGCGAGATCGCCATTATCGGAGAAGAATATATAGTATTCTCCAGCACAGCCTTATCCCTCGATCGGGCGATGATGAAATACCGTATTATCATTGAATGTAAGGAACATGCTTGTACCCTGCAACTTGCGGGCATCCGATATGAATATAACGTGTCTTACCAGAACGAGCCGGAGAAATACCTAGCCGAGGAATGGATCACGGACGAGTATGCCTTGAATAAGAGCAAGACGAAATTGAACCGTATCAGCGGTAAGTTCCGTAAGGCCACGATTGACTTCGCGGATAAGACGTTCGATAGCGCAGCCAACGTATTAGGCGCACAGTTGCTGACAGCCGCACCGGTAGAACCAGTATCCGCTCCGCAACGGGAAACACGACCTGTGGCACCGATGGAAGGTTTCGTAGCGTTCCAAGCGGACAAAATACCTAGCACGATCCTCCAAATGTTACCGGACAACGCTTTACAGATCAAAGCCGTAAAAGGAAATACGACCGACGCAAACGTTGAATGGAAAGGCATAGGCAATATGTTCGGTAAAACGATCAGTACAATCTCCATATCCAAAGATAGTCCTGCTTATAAAGCGATTGGCAATAACGATGTATATCGATTATCCTTCTCCAAGCCCGGCACATCTGCCGATGCGCCATGGATTATTATCGAGTGCCGTAAACAAGGCGAGACCTCCGAAGGACAGCAAACGATGTTAATCGGCGAGATTACGAATGTATGGATCAAATAACGAAAAAGAGAGTTGCATTTATGAAAAAGATTCTATTATTAATATATATGATGTTCCCTGTGCTAGTCATGGCGCAGGGGCATAAAGGCGAGGTAGACGAATGCGCCCCCATGAAAAACGGGAAGGTATGCTATAGTGATGATGTAGAGATCGAGAATACCTCTAAACTAGAAATATTCAACGCTATTAACGCATGGGCTAAGAAATCTTATGGAAAAGATGTCTTCTTATCCAACGTAAACTCGAACAAGAACAAAGGGACCATCTTCGTAAGCTCTAAGGTTGAATTATTGTTGAATGATACAGACAAGACTATCATTAAATATAAAATGCGTATCACCTGCTTCGACAACCGATACACGATCGAGGCAAGCGATATCGTATATCAATATGATCCGCTAAACGATAAAAAGTACAAGACCTATAAAGCGGAAGATGTGATCGCCAATAATGGGGATAGCAATACGATAGCGCTGATCAAAGATCCTAAGCTATTCTGTAACGCTACCTTCTTCTTTGTCGAGAACTTGTTCGCCGACGTATTTGACGCTGCGCAGAACGCAGAATCCGAGTGATGAAACCCTTTTATTCAAGTTTCAAATAACACCATAACGGGTAGTGGTCTGAATAAGCGACCTTATCCACGGAACAATTCATAGAGGTCATGTTCGGGGAATGCAGGATATTATCGATACGGAACCAGAAGAAATTTTGATTATAGGTAATACCCATTCCCCGGCCAGACTCGGCAAAGGCATCCATCAAATCCCCTTGGATCGTACGGTGCGCATAAGAAATAGGCGTATCATTAAAGTCACCGCATACCAAGACATAATCTCCTTTCGCGTTCTTAATCTCTTTTGATACCGCTTCCGCTTGCTTAGCCCGAATCCGGAAAGCAGGTCCTAGCTTTTGCTCGAACGCTCCTTTCAAATCGTCCAACCCATCCGAGCTAAAGCTCTTTATAAGGGATGAATAACGGGTCCGATCCTCCATCGTCAGTTTAAACGATTCCAAATGGTTATTAATCAAGGTCAACTTCTTTCCCTTGATGTTCACTTCATGTACGGAAGAGCCGTTATAATCCGAATCGTATTTCACCATCCGGGAATTCGACAGCGGATATTTGGAGAACACAGCGATGCCGAAACTCTGGAATTTCGTGGAGCTTTGATAAAATACAGAACGATAAGGATACATGCTCAACGCATCATAGATCTTAGAGGCAGTAAGGCTCTTCTCTGATTTAGCCGTGGCATATTCCTGCAAACAAACAATATCCGCGTCCGAGTTAGCGATATATTGGATAATCTTGTTCGGAGCTATCTTCGTATGATTCTTGTACCCAAAAGCCATCACATTATAAGTCAGCACCTTCAGTACCTCTTCCCGAGGGACATCCTTATGCGAGTGAAACGGAAAATAGCGTTTCACGGGACCCCAACATAACAAGAAGGAGAATATGCCGATCAATAAGAACTTCCATTCCCATAAGAACAGCCAATAGATAATAAAGCAAAGATTGACTACACATAAGACTGGAAAGGCTAATCCCAGATAAGATAACGTCATACTCGTCTCAGGAGACACCCGATCCGAGTAAGCCGAGACTATCAACAACACGACAGCCACCACATTCGCTACGACAAATAAGAATTGAAGAAAAATCCGTAGAGTTTTCATAAGTATCTGTTATTTCTTACTGGCGTCGAAAAGTCGCTTTTTCTCTTCAGCGGAAAGGCTCTCATAACCGGAACGTTTCAATTTATCCAGTATAGTATCTAGATCCACCGACTCCTGATGTTTGCGTGCGTTATACTCATAATCCGTTTCGTTACGTTTATAAGTCACACGCATCTTCGGTTTCCGTTTGCCCAAATTCACGAACCAGTCGATCAACCGATTCATTGGAGCGGTCAAGTCCTTTCCATTACGAATACGGGAAGCGAACCACATACCAAACAAAGCCCCGCCGATATGGGCGATATGTCCTCCCGCATTATCAGAAGTCATCGCCAACAAATCGATCACCAGCGTAAAGATAGCCAAATAAATTAATTTGATCCTTCCGATCAAGAATAAATTAATCTCCAAATCCTTCCGGTAAAACGACACGGCGAAAACGATCGCCATAACAGATGCCGAAGCCCCCATCAAATAGCTAAAAGAAGCCACGTTCTGGAAATAAGGGAAAATATTATAAGCAAGGACAAACAATATCGCACCCGCAAGACCTCCCAATATATACAAGCCTCCCAACTGCCGCTCATTGAAGAAATTCAAGAACAATCCCCCGAACCAATACAACCAAAGCATATTGAACAAGATATGCAAGAAGTCAAAATGAGTGAACATATAAGTAAACAACGTCCACGGACGGAAGAGCAAAAGTTCCGGAGAAGCCGGTAACTGCAAATACTGCAAAAAAGGTACCCCTTGCACATTAAAGAGCATAAACAATACGCTGGCCAAACGTATCAAGATAAACAAGCCTACATTTATATATATCAGTTTCGACAGGATATTACCCGACTGAAACATACGCTTCAAATTAGTAAAAATACCGTCCATTGTCTGCATCTTTCTTTTTCCAATAACGAATTAGGAAATAACCGAATAACATACCCCCCAAATGAGCGAAATGCGCTACCGTATCGCCACCAAAACTAGCCACACCCATAAATAGTTCGGCAAGACCATAAAATATTACGAAATATTTGGCTTTAATCGGGATCGGTATGAACATCAAGTACAAAGGAACATTCGGGAAGATCATCGCGAATGCCAACAAGATTCCGAATACGGCACCCGAAGCGCCAATGGTCACGAAATAATTCAAGAACTCGCTTTTGCTGATAATCTGGGCTCCATTCAAGTTTATCATGTCTTGGCTAGCGAAGATCACATCCCGCAAATTAAAGAACCATACCACCTCTTGTACCAAACCGGCGCCTATACCCGTCACGAAGTAAAAAATCAAGAAACGTTTGGGGCCCCATACGTTCTCCAATACCCGGCCGAACATATAAACGGCGAACATATTAAAAAACACATGCGCGAACGAATGGGTATCGTGCATGAACATATAAGAAACGATCTGATAAGCCTTGAAGTCGGTAGCACCCGGGAAGTGAAGCCCTAATAAATCCACCAAATCGATGCCGACTTTCGGCAGTGCAAGGCTGGCTACCCAAAATAGCAAGTTTATAATGATAAGATTTTTCGTTACCGGCGGGATACTATTCAAGAACCCCGAATTTGTCTGATTCATCATATACTACGTTAATTTAGCGGCAAAGGTAAATATATTTTAGCCGTTTTTGCCCATAATAATACTAAAACATATGTAAATCGGTAAAAAAAGTAGGTTTTTCTTTTGTGATATTTCAAAATAAAACTACATTTGGAGCCGTCTATCGGTTATCATAGTTTTGTTTAATATATTAACAGTCAAACCATCATGAACAAATCAGAATTTATTAGTGCAGTCGCTGAAAAATCAGGTCTCAGCAAAGTGGATGCTAAAAAGGCAGTAGAAGCTTTTGTTGACACAGTTTCTAACGAATTAAAAGAAGGCGGTAAAGTCGCTCTACTTGGCTTCGGTTCATTCTCTGTGTCAGAGAAGGCCGCTCGTAAAGGTGTTAACCCGAAAACTAAAGAAACCATTGAAATCGCAGCTCGCAAGGCCGTGAAGTTCAAGGCTGGTGCTGAATTGAACGAGCTAATCAAATAAGAAACACCATTATTCTCTATAGAAGAAGGATACGATGCAAATTGTATCCTTTTTTTGTGTACCTTCGCGTGCAAATAAAATCCGAATTATAGTTAGACGAATATGGTTATCGAACAACAGATTACCGGGGCTATCATAGCCGGCATCAAAGAGCTGTACGGAGCGGATGTCACCGCTAGCCAAGTGCAGTTACAAAAAACGAAAAAAGAATTCAAGGGGCACTTGACCCTAGTCGTATTCCCATTCCTTCGCATGTCGAAGAAATCTCCGGAGCAGACCGCTCAGGAAATCGGTGAGTACTTGTTGAGAAACGAGCCAGCGGTAGCTGAATTCAATGTAATCAAAGGATTCCTTAACCTGACGGTCGCTTGCTCTTGCTGGATCGATTTACTAAACTCGATCAATAAGCAGCCCGCTTACGGTATCATTCCGGTTACCGAGCAGTCGCCTTTGGTTATGATCGAATATTCTTCTCCCAATACAAATAAACCGCTTCACTTGGGCCATGTCCGCAATAACTTATTAGGATACAGCTTATCGAAGATCATGAAAGCGAACGGTAACCAGATCGTAAAGACGAATATCGTAAACGATCGTGGTATCCATATCTGTAAATCCATGTTGGCTTGGCAGAAATGGGGAAATGGAGCTACCCCAGAGTCTACCGGAAAGAAGGGTGACCATCTGATCGGTGACTTTTACGTATTATTCAGCAACAAATTAAAAGAGGAGACCCATGCGTTAGAAGCGAAAGGCCTTACCAAGGAAGAAGCCGAGGCTCAATCCACCTTGATGGCGGAAGCCCGTGAGATGCTTCGTAAATGGGAAGCCGGAGACAAAGAGGTGCGTGCGCTTTGGGAAATGATGAATAATTGGGTATACGCCGGGTTCAACGAGACTTATAAGATGATGGGCGTAGATTTCGATAAGATTTATTATGAGTCTCAAACGTATCTGGAAGGAAAAGGTAAGGTGATGGAAGGCCTAGAGAAAGGGATTTTCTATCGCCGTGAAGACGGCTCCGTATGGGCTGATTTGACGAAAGACGGGCTGGATGAGAAATTATTGCTTCGTGCGGATGGAACTTCCGTCTATATGACGCAGGATATCGGTACCGCCAAGCTGCGCTTCGATGATTACCCGATCAATAAGATGATCTATGTGGTAGGGAACGAGCAGAATTATCACTTCCAAGTATTATCGATCTTATTGGATAAGTTAGGCTTCGAGTTCGGCAAAGGATTGGTCCACTTCTCCTACGGAATGGTAGAGCTACCGGAAGGTAAGATGAAGAGCCGTGAGGGAACGGTCGTAGATGCCGATGATTTGATGGCCGAGATGATCAGTACCGCACGTGAGATTTCCCAAGAATTAGGGAAATTGGACGAGATGACTCCGGAAGAGGCTGAGAATATCGCCCGAATCGTAGGTCTTGGCTCCTTGAAATATTTCATATTAAAGGTAGACCCTCGCAAGAATATGACGTTCAACCCGAAAGAGTCTATCGACTTCAATGGGAATACGGGACCATTCATCCAATATACCTACGCCCGTATCCGTTCCGTATTGCGCAAAGCGGCGGAACAGGGCATCGTATTACCGGAGCAATTACCGCTTACTTTCGCCATTTCCGAGAAAGAAGAGAACCTGATCCAAATGATCGCCGATTATGCGGAGATCGTGAAAGAGGCAGGTAAGCTATACAGCCCGGCCTGTGTCGCCAACTATATTTATGATCTGGTAAAGGAATACAATCAATTCTATCACGATTTCTCCATCCTTCGCGAAGAGAATCCGGAATTGAAGAACTTCCGTTTAGTCTTATCCGCCAATGTAGCTAAGATCGTGAAATCCGGTATGGATTTATTAGGCATCGAGGTTCCGGAAAGAATGTAACGATAGAAGATGAACATAAACGAGAAAACAAGAAAGGCTCTCCTTCGATTTCAACAAAATGAAATCACGGAGAGCCTTCTCTATACGCAACTCGCCGCTATCGAGAAAGATCCAAGCAACAAGGAAGTATTACTACAGATAGCGAATGACGAGAAAGGACATTATACGATCCTGAAAAAGTATACGGGGCAAGAGATCTCCCCGAATAAATTACGTGTCACTAAATACTACTGGTTGGCACGTATCTTGGGGATTACTTTCGCCATTAAGCTAATGGAAGGTAGCGAGGAAAGCGCCAAGAATGATTACGCCTCTTATGATGAGTATCCGGATTTGCAACAAATCGCACGTGACGAGGATGAGCATGAGCAGAGGTTGATCGCCTTGATCAATGAGGAACGGTTGGAATATATGGGTTCTGTCGTACTGGGGCTAAATGACGCTTTGGTAGAATTTACAGGTGCTTTAGCTGGCTTTACCCTTGCCTTGAGCGACTCTAGATTAATAGCGTTGACCGGAAGCATCACTGGAATAGCCGCCGCATTATCCATGGCTTCCTCCGAATATCTATCTACCAAGTCCGAGAATGGAAATGAAAACGGGAAACATCCTGTTAAGGCATCGATCTATACGGGAATAGCTATATCTTTACGGTAGTCGCCTTGGTCGCTCCATTTATCTTTATATCGAACGTATTAATGGCTTTAGGGCTTATGCTCATCATAGCGTTGAGTATCATCGCCCTTTTCAACTATTATTATTCCATAGCGAGAAGCGAGAGTTTCCGGAAGCGTTTTACTGAGATGGCAGTACTTAGTTTTAGCGTGGCCGCATTAAGCTTCTTGATCGGATATGCGTTAAAAGAATTTACGGGCATCGATGTCTAAAAAAATCATAGTTATGTTTTGAAAAATTCATAGTTATGAGTTTAGTAAATCATAACTATGAATTTTTAGAGCCTATAATCAAGCCTTTTTCCGTGTCGTACGTTTCTTCGTCGCAGCAGGTTTTTCTCCCGCCTCGGCGATTATCTTCTGGCATTCCTCCAAGGTCAAGTTCTCCGGTTTCTCTATCGTCTTAGGAATTCTGTAATTCTTTTTCTTATAAGAGATATAAGGGCCGAAGCGACCATTCAAGATCTCCATTTTCGGATCCTCATCGAACTTCTTGATAAATCGTTGCTCATCTTTTTGTTTTTTTGCCTCGATCAACTCGATAGCTTCCTCGGCTGTTATCGACAAAGGATTCAAGCCCTTCGGTATGGATACGAACTTTCCGTCATGACGGATAAACGGGCCAAAACGTCCGACAGCGGCAACCATGACCTTACCTTCATATTCACCGATCGTACGGGGTAGATCAAACAATTTCAAGGCTTCTTCCAAAGTAATCGTCTCGATAGATTGCCCCTTCATCAAGGTTGCGAACTGAGGTTTAGGAGCCTCTTTATCCTCTGGGTGCGCCTGCCCGATCTGTACGACTGGGCCATAACGACCGATCTTCACGAAAACAGGTTTGCCGCTCTTCGGATCGATACCCAATTCACG
>OBVV01000409.1_pt1 | contig 17979 bp, 15 predicted proteins | sample 1476221 | NCBI WGS metagenome assembly OBVV01 (sample SAMEA2580029, study PRJEB22360) | human gut metagenome | biome: human gut; feature: human-associated habitat; material: faeces | place: Denmark | collected 2008/2010 | reverse complement strand
TAATTTTTATTATAAAATAAAATTCTTCTCATCACTTTTTCTATTCATAAAGTTTTAATGTACAAATACAATCAACAAAGCACATTAAATATATTTCATATTATACATCATGTCCCCCCCGTCAACATTTTTAGCAAAACATTCTCCTACAAAAGACAATTTATCTACGCAATGGAAAACGACCACCCCTCACATTCACTGTGAGAAGTAGTCGCTTTTAATCTTATATAAACCGACGTAAGCTATCTCTATCCTCTTGTACGGTACTAACCACATAATTGATATCTTCTAATATATATGTATACTCAGTTCCTTTAGTAGCATTCCACTTACCTGACAGGTTAAAATCTATATGTTCTTCCATATAAACAGAAAGTATATCACTTAGCCCCAACTTTTCTTGATCTAATCCTTCATTACCAATTACTTCAGCATTACCATTATTTATACGCCCCCGCGCCAGATACATATCAATTGCATCCAGCCGGCGACCACACCTATCAAGACAAATGTAGCACTTTTGATACTCATTTCTCCAAGTATATCCTACAAGACCACTACAATTATTAACACATTCGAGAATAGCTAATTTTTCTTCTAAAGTATTAGGTTCTCTAATATCTACATTAATACATACATAGTACCACCATTTATATATCATTAACTCAATCTTATCATTTTCAGTTCCAACCAAAAATGGAATTTTAATATCCACATGGGTCTCACCATCTTCTTTTATAATTTCAGCTTCATAACCACTGTTTTCTACAGATAACTTAATCGCTTCTACGAGGCTAATATTATAATCATCATCAATAGTTTCAAAATGAATCGGCTTCATGCTATCGTTATTTTGTCCATCATCCATACAGTTCATACTTTCTCTCCTAACTACATATTTCAAAATAAATGTTCAATTTCTACTTGCACTTTAAGAATAGTTACCTTTATTGTATACTCTGCCTTTTACCTTGACAAGATAGCCTGAGAATTTTTTCTATTTAAAATTACAAAAAGTGCATCATTTAACCATCATCTATTATTCCTATTTAACGTTGTCGCAACTTACATATATCATTAATTATATATTTTAAAGATGACATATTTTGTCACTGTCTATAAAATTTTATCCATCAAAATACAAAACGACCACCCCTCACATTCTCTGTAAGAAGTAGTCGCTTTTGAAAATATATATTTCTACATGTAATACTAACTTTTACCCAGATAATTAACAATTAAACTACATTACCTATCCTTATGTGCTATAATCATATTGTTACAGGTACAGCCGATTCCGTAACAGGAGGAGGTGACTATATGAAACATTTCACAAAATCAATTATCATGGCAGTTATGGTAAATGTGCTTAGCTATCTCATTTGCAAATGGATTTTACTGCTATTACACTTGTAACAATCCTAGATTTAGTATTAATCTATAAATAATACAGAGAAAAATCCCTAGGCTGGCACCTAGGGATTTTTTGCTATATGTTCATTTCACAAAATCTAGCTAAGTAAATCTTACCATGTTTAGGAAAAATATTCAACCCATTCTCTAATCTGGGACAGTGTCAAGTTTTTGTTGGAAAAATAATTACCTACCTTTGAAAAGTATAGATATCTAACCGACAAAAGCCCCCTCATAGCTCCCTGTAAGAAGTAGTCGTTTTTAATCACATGTATTGTCATGATCATAGCATTGATCAAGTAATATATAAGTTTAAAGGCCTAACGTATATGTAGAGTATTCGCCGTACTCTGCACGTTAGGCCTCATCTTAGATTCCGAGATGAGCTTGACGCTGTTAGACATCAATTGCTCTTCTTATGTATATAGTAAAACATTGTAATGTAAAAGTCAACATCCCTAGATCGTCACCTAGGGATGTTTGCTATATGTTTATTTCACAAAATCTAACTATATAGTAGCATTTTTAATAAAAAGCTGCAATATAGTATTTACGCTTCTGCCCACTCTGTATGGAATGTACCTTCTTTGTCTGTACGTTCGTAGGTATGAGCACCGAAGAAGTCGCGTTGTCCTTGGATTAGGTTCGCTGGCAATACGCCACGACGATAGGAATCGAAGTAATCTAAGGAAGCGCAGAACGCAGGTGTTGGGATGCCATAGCGTTTCGCCGCAATGATGGCTTCACGCCATTTTGCTTGGTGTGTTTGCAATGCTTCTGCGAAGAATGGATCCAACATCAAGTTGTTTAAATCTGGGTTATTAGTGAATGCTTTTTTAATATCTTCTAAGAATGCTGCACGGATAATGCAACCTCCACGCCATAATAATGCCATATCACCGAAGTTGATCTTCCAGTTATATTCTTTTGCAGCTGCTTTAATTAATGCAAAGCCTTGTGCATAGGAACAAATTTTGGATGCATATAATGCAGAATGGATCGCATCAACTAACGCTTCTTTATCGCCTTCAAATACTTCTGCAGGACCTGCTAATACTGGTTCTGCCAACACACGTTCAGATTTGTAAGCAGACATAGCACGAGCAAATACCGCTTCAGCAATAGTTGGAATTGGCACTCCAAGGTCTAAGCCTTCTTGGCTCGTCCATTTACCAGTACCTTTTTGACCGGCTTTGTCCAAGATTTTTTCTACTAATGGAGATCCATCAGCATCTTTTACTTTCATAATTTTAGCAGTGATTTCGATCAGGTAAGAATCTAATAACCCTGTATTCCATTTCGCAAATACATCGCCGATTTCATCATCACTCATGCGAAGTAATTCTTTCATCATGAAGTAGGCTTCAGAAATCAATTGCATATCGCCGTATTCAATACCGTTGTGCACCATTTTTACATAGTGTCCAGCGCCGTCATCGCCTACATATGTGCAGCAAGGACCGTCTGCCACTTGGGCTGCAATAGATGTAAAGATCGGCGCCAATTCGTTATAAGACGCTTCATTACCTCCTGGCATCAAGCTTGGTCCATTCAAGGCACCTTCTTCACCGCCGGAGACACCAACTCCTAAGAAACGGAATCCTTTGGATTCTAAGTATTTTGTACGACGGATTGTATCTGGATAATGGGAGTTACCACCATCGATTAATGTATCGCCTTGGTCTAAATATGGCAAGAACGCTTCGATCATGTCGTCTACAGGTTGACCTGCTTTCACCAAGAACATGATTTTACGAGGTTTCTCTAACATAGCTACAAATTCTTCAGGTGTATGAGCACCGCCAATAGTTCCTTCGTAGCTATAGTTTGCTACAAACTCATCTGTTTTTTGTGGTGTACGATTGTACACAGCAATGCTGAATCCATGACGGGCAATATTGCGGGCCAAATTTTGTCCCATAACAGCCAAACCAACTAGACCAAATTGATATAATTTTTCACTCATCGTCATACCTCTTTCTTGATTGACTACCGTATGTGAGCTTGTTCTTCTTTCAAACGAGCCAACATCACTGATGAACTAAACATAATAATACCTGCGATGACGGTCGCCAAAGCTAGGTTTTCTCCGAAGACGATAAATCCCCAGAAGGAGTTAAAGAATACCCCTACATATTGCATAAATTGTGCCACCACCGCATTAGTTGCCACAAAGGCACCGGTTAGGAAGAACTGTGCCACTACAGAAATGGCCCCGATAATCCCTAAATAGAGCGATTGTGTTGCGTTAGGCCACACAAAATCTGGTATCATTACGATGCCGCCTACTAGCATGGTGGTCACTAAGAAATAAAACATAATTTCATAGGAACTATGTCCACCTTTTAAGCTAATGGTGCGAATCGTTGTATAGGCCGCCGCCGATAAGGCAGCTCCTGCAATGGCGATGAAAGAATACCAGTGTAATCCCGACAAATTCCAAGGTTGAATCATATACACAACAGCTAAGAAGATTAACCCCAACCATTTAGCGGATCCATTGGGTAGTTTTTCTTTCAATACAATGTTGCTAAAAATCAGCACAAATATGCCCGATAGCTGGAATAAAATAGACGCATCTGCCATGGACATATAGACCAAGGCAATGAAATTACTCAAATTTCCTAGTCCACCAAAGATACCTCGTAAGGTCAATAACCCTCGATGTTCGGTGGAAAAGGAAATCCCTTTTTGTCGCATCACTATGAGTACGGCAATTGTTCCTATCAAACCTCTGAAAAATGTCACCTCTGCCGCTGGCATACCATCGCCTAAAAGTTTCACAAATAAATTCATGATACTGAAAGCGAAGGATGACATGAGGGAAAAGAAAAATGCTTGTACCATAGGTCACCTACTGTCTGAAAGTATCCACAAAGGATAGAATTTCTTCTTTCATAGATTCTTTCGGAATGACCTTAGTGAAACGCAATGGTTTATGTTGTAACTCCGCCAATTGTTTTGGACAACCCACGCCTGTGACAGCAAAAATATTGTCTAAACTTTCATAAGGAGTCGCACCCACTTTGATATCCAACGCTTCACAAATCGGTGTTGGAAATTTAAACGGATGCGCCGTGGAGGCAATCACCGTGTGACGATGACCATCTTCTGGATGGGATTCTAATTCTTTCATGTATGCACCCATTGCTACTGCTGTATGTGGATCCATCACATATCCATAGGAATTGTATACTTGCTCAATAACAGCTTTTGTCATCTCATCGTCTACATAAGCACCGGCAAATTCTTTTTGCACCGCTTGTAGTTCTTCTGCGGTTACAGAGAGTTTACCCTCTGCTTTCAACGCTTTCATACGCTGTGCTGTCAATTCTGCATTTTCACCGCTCACATAATAGATAAAGCGTTCAAAGTTAGAACTTTCTAAAATATCCATGGACGGAGATATAGTCGTATAGAATTGGCGATTCATATCATAGGTACCAGTGCTAAAGAAATCTGCTAGTACATTGTTTTGGTTGGATGCACAAATTAATTTGCCCACAGGAATACCCATGCGTTTTGCATAGTACGCCGCCAAAATATTGCCGAAGTTACCTGTTGGCACCACCACATTGAAAGTTTCATCTTCGTGAATAGCCCCTGTGTTGACCAATTCAGCATAGGCTGCCACATAGTACACCACTTGTGGTGCTAAACGACCGATATTGATGGAATTTGCAGAGGAGAACTTCACCCCTTTATCTGCCACTTCCTTCGCCACATCAGCATCCACAAAGAGACGTTTCAAGAATTGTTGCGCATCATCGAAGTTTCCCTCGATGGCTGTTACATTCACGTTCGCCCCTTCTTGCTTTTGCATTTGCTCTTGTTGCATTGGGCTAACGCCGTCTGTCGGGAAGAACACTTGAATGTGCGTTCCTGGTACATCTTTGAATCCTTCTAAAGCGGCTTTTCCAGTGTCACCAGATGTGGCCGTCAAGATCAATACTTCTTTTGTTTCTTGTTCCGCTTCTTTCGCTGCCACCAACAAATAAGGGAATAAAGACAACGCCATATCTTTAAAAGCTTGGGTGCGACCGTGGAACAACTCCAACACAGACACTCGCTCTAACAAGGAATGCATAGGCGCCATATCTGGTGTATCAAAGTTCACCGTATTGTAAGCACTGCGGATCATCGTTTCTAATTCTGCTTCTGTAAAAGTAGTAAATAACTTACTCAACACAACCAGTGCAATTTCTTCATAACTTTTGTCTGCTACATCTTGATAAGAAAGGCATTTCTCCGGAAATGTTTCTGGCACGTAAAGACCGCCATCACTTGCCAATCCATTGAGCAACGCAAAGGTTTCACTCACCGTTTCATGACTGCGCGTACTAGTATACTTCATTCTTTCATCCTTTATGTTTCACAATATATTGTATTATCTTCATTCATTATAAATTAATGCTATCTATTTAGCAAGAAAAGGACCGGCGAATCTATCTCTATTATTATAACTTTCAGAATAAAAAAGAAGCCCAACCATGACAATTAGTAATATAAGCCACAAGTATAGTTCTCTAATTACAAAATAGTCATACTTAACCATCTTATTCTTGACATTGAAAAACCAAAAGAGTACAATACACACATACAATCAAACATTCGGGAATAGGTGCGAAAGCATAATAGAGAAGCCAGTTAAAGTCTGGCACGGTCCCGCCACTGTAAAGCAGAGCAAATCCAATTATGTCACTGGGAAACTGGGAAGGCTGGAGGCGCGTTGAAGCTGAGTCAGGAGAACTGCCTATTCATCATTCACCACTTGACCTACGAGAGATAGGGAGGAGAATCAAAGGCCTTTTTCTGATACTCCAACATACAAGAAAAAGGATTTTTTATTATTACAATATGCGTTGTATGGGATACGTCACATATTGATGATCGCCTTGTCATGGCCAAGTGAACTTACCATTATGGTATTAGCACTCAAAGTGTTGATATAGTTGTCATGATTTTGTATGGGCGTACATCATCATCCTAAAAAGAACCTGCCGGCGGGCAGGTTCTTTTTTTATTTTCTCTCTATCGTCATTGCCTTTCACATGGTACAATACAATTGCATGGGGATTCCGGCCCCTTGTATCATACCCTCAAAGGCAATATGCGTGTCCAGCGCTAGCTTTAGAGGGTTTTTTCTTTATCCATATATATGGCTTTGAAATCTTCATAATCTTCCACCATGTAGTCGGGCATCATTGACAAGGCTTTTTCTTGTATCCATTCTGGAATACCATAATAAGCACCTGCTACAGCACCAACAATAGCACCTAATGTATCGCAATCACCACCGATGTACATCACATTGCGGATAGCCGATTCATAATCTTCACTTTCAAAGAAACATTGCATGCCTTCCGGCACAGTTTTCTGACAGCTTGGCTCAAACGTATACGTCTTGTGCAGTTCTTCCACGCTGTACTCACCAGAATAGTAGAATCGCACCATCTCATAAATCTCTTCTTTCGTTGCCCCATGCAGCGCTTTGAACACAGCTAACGCCGTCAATTCTCCCCCTTTTAATCCTTCTGGATCATTGTGGGTGGTCCCCGTTATAATTTGGCTCAATAATTTGACTTCCATTTCACTATTCGCTACATACGCTACAGGACTAATACGCATAGCAGCTCCATTACCCCAACTACCATAAGGTTCGGTTACATCCGATAAAGCCCATTGAAAGAACTTCGCTCCAAATCCACCCATTGGCAACGGATTGGCAAGAAAATATTCTTTCATGCGAAACATAGTCACTCGTTCTAGCTGTGTCCCCCTTCCTTTTACATCCATAAAAGCCCGTGCAATAGCACATATTAAAATTGAATCATCTGTAGGCTCACATCGTTCTGATAAGAACTCAAAATCTCGGCTTTTGATATTATCAAACTCATAAATAGAGCCTGCCATATCACCAATGATTGCTCCTAACATATAACTCCTTTCTGGTGTCTCCACCATAACAGTTGCATTAAAAATATAATTCTATGCAAAAATTATATACTTCTATATCCTTCATGCAACATACCACGTTATATCCATTGATATAACTGAATTGTCACCATTATATACCATGTTCTTTTAAGAGACATCTCCCTCTGACAGTCATAGACATAAAGTATATTTAGTGATAAAATTAAATGTTATAAACATTATTAATTAGATATGTAAGTTTGTTTTGGGAGGCACTATGTCTTTAGTTTCTATGATTAAACACTTCTGTTTAGTGGCCGCCCCCGTCACAGCAACACAAGTTTCATTAATTCTCGGCAGCTTTGTAGCTGTCACCTTAACGGGGCAATATAGTACAGTAGATTTAGCCGGCATGGCTATGGGCTATAATTTATGGGTAGCAGCCTTTTTTGGTCTCACTGGTATTCTTCTAGGAGTCACTCCTATCATATCTCACGCCTTAGGAGCTAAAAAAACAGAATCTATTGCTTCTATTATGTGGCAAAATGTATACTTAGGGCTTATCTTCGCAACATGTCTTATTATAGCCACCATCAGTGGTCTTTCTCCTTTACTCGATATACTTGGTATTGAACCCGCTGCTAAAACAGTATGTCTGCAATATATGTACGCAATGTGCGTAGCCTTTCCTGCCATGATGATCATGTCCGCTTTCCGCTACATCGTCGACGCTCATGGAAATACACGTTATTCTTTATACATCATTAGCAGCAGCGTATTGACTCAATCCATTGGCAATGCTATCTTCATTCCAGGTCTTGGTCCTATTCCTGCCTTCGGTGGCTTCGGTGCCGGCATCGCAACAGTCATCGCCTATTGGTATATGATGTTCTGTTATCTTGGAATGATTACGTACCACAAGAAGTTTAAGCACTATCACTTTTGGTCCTCTTTCACAGGACCTAGCTGGGCACTCATTCGCGACCAATTGTCCTTAGGTATCCCTATCGGATTATCTATCTTTGCAGAAATTAGTATTTTCAGTACCGCTGGTATTTCCATGGCCAACTTCGGCACGGACATCATTGCAGCCCATCAAGCTGCAGCTAGTTTCCTAGGTGTTACTTTCTCCTTTCCTCTTAGCTTAAGCATGGCTTCCACTATCGTCATCGCCTATGAATTAGGCGCCAAACGATACGAACAGGCCGTCACCTACACATGGATTACACGTGGTGTAGCTATCTTTATCGCCCTCTGCATTGGCACCTACTCTTTTACGCACATCGATTACTTGGCAGGACTGTTCACTAATGAGGAGCACATGATTCCTTTAATTGAAAGTTTCATTTCTTATGCCGTATTCTTCACTATTATCGATGCCTTAGGCACACCACTGCAAGGGGTACTACGTGCCTATCGAGATGTAACAAGTGTATCTATTATTGCTATCGGCACATACTGGGGCGTGACTGTCCCTGTAGCCTATCTTTGCTTCTTATTCACAGACTTCGGTCCCTATTCTGTATGGATTGGGCTATTAACTAGTACCTCTACCGCTGCCTTGTGCTATATGTATCGTTTGAGGAAAGTACAGCGAACCCTATTAACAATATAACTATTAACCTTTACAGGACCGTTCTTAAAGCGGTCCTGTTTTTTACTTTGACATATTGCTATTAATACTATAGAATATAGAGATGCAATTTAAAGGTTCTCTTAAAGGGCCTTTACTTCTTTATAGATTACTATTGTTATATTTTAAGATAAGGAGCTCCTATGGCTACTGTAAATCCTAATTATGAAAACCTACAAGGTTCTTATTTATTCGCTAATATTGCTCGTAAAGTAGAAGTTTTCAAAGAAAGTCATCCTGAGGCAGACATCATTCGCCTTGGTATTGGTGATGTGACACGCCCTCTTGTGCCAGCAGTAATCGAAGCTATGCACGCTGCGGTGGACGAAATGGGTTCTGCCGACACATTCCGCGGCTACGGTCCGGAGCAAGGCTACGATTTCTTGCGCAATGCTATCGCTGAAGGAGATTACGCCCCATTAGGCATCACCATTCAAGCAGACGAAATCTTCGTGTCCGACGGAGCAAAATCTGATGTGGGTAACATCCAAGAAATCTTCTCCGAAGATAACATCATTGCTATCACCGACCCTGTATATCCTGTATACCTAGATTCTAACGTCATGGGCGGTCGTACGGGCAAAGCTATCGATGGCATTTACGAAAAAGTGGTATACCTGCCAACAAATGCAGAAAACAACTTCTCTCCTGCATTTCCAAAAGAGCGAGTAGATATCGTATACCTTTGCTGCCCTAACAATCCAACTGGTACTGTATTAAGCCGCGCTCGCTTAGCAGAATGGGTACAATGGTGTAAAGATAATGAAGCAATTTTGATGTTCGACTCTGCTTATGAAGCTTTCATCACTTCTACGGATACAGTTCGTTCTATTTATGAAATCGAAGGCGCTCGTGAAGTAGCTATCGAATTCAGATCTTTCTCCAAAACGGCTGGATTCACTGGCACTCGTTGCGCTTACACTGTAGTTCCTCACGAAGTAACTGCAAAGAACGCAGAAGGTAAACGTGTTCCTCTGAATCCAATGTGGAATCGTCGTCAAACGACAAAATTCAACGGAGTTCCTTACATCATCCAACGTGGCGCTGCTGCTGTTTACACACCAGAAGGTCGTGCACAAATTAAAGAGCACATTGCTTACTACATGGAAAACGCTCGCATCATCCGTGAAGGCTTAGAAGCTATTGGTCTTACTGTATTTGGTGGCGTAGATGCTCCTTACATTTGGATTCAAGCTCCTACTGGCATGACTAGCTGGGACTTATTCGACACATTATTAGAAAAAGTACACATTGTGAGCACTCCTGGTTCTGGTTTTGGTCCAGAAGGGGAAGGCTATCTACGCCTCACTGCATTTGGTAGCCGAGAAAACACAATTCGTGCTGTGGATCGCATTAAAACACTACAATTTTAATATTCCCCTTTTCTCTACGGGAATTTTCCGCTATAATGATACATGCGAAAAATAGTGAGCATAGTCCCCCTATTTTATGTCATCATATACTGTAATCTCCCATTACAGTTCGTTATAGTATTTAATATTAATGAAAGTATCAACTTTCACGAAAGGAAGCAACATGAGCAATATTCGTATTGGTATCGTTGGATACGGCAATCTTGGTCGCGGTGTAGAAGCGGCTGTAGCATTACAACCAGATATGGAATTAGTCGGTGTATTCTCTCGCCGTTCTGGTTTACAAACTGTCAGTGGCGTGCCTAGCTACACTATGGAAGAAGTAGAATCTTTCAAAGGCAAAATCGATGTCATGGTATTATGCGGTGGTAGTGCCACAGACCTAATCGATCAAACTCCAGCTATCGCAGCTCATTTCAATGTCATCGATAGTTTCGATACACATGCTCGTATTCCTGAGCACTTTGAAAACGTTCGTAAAGTAGCCCAAGAAGCAGGTACCGCTGCCTTGATTTCTTGTGGTTGGGACCCTGGCATGTTCTCTTTGCAACGTGTATACGCTGAAAGTATCCTACCACAAGGCGACTCCTACACATTCTGGGGCCGTGGTGTATCTCAAGGTCATTCCGATGCAATCCGTCGTATCGAAGGCGTAGCAGATGCTCGTCAATATACAGTACCTAAACAAGAAATCATCTCTGCTATCCGCAATGGTGAAACTCCTGAAGTCACAGCGACTTCTTCTCACCTTCGCGAATGTTATGTAGTGCTTGAAGAAGGCGCTGATGCAGCTCGCATCGAAAACGAAATTAAAACAATGCCTAACTACTTCGTTGGTTATGAAACAACAGTAACATTCATTTCCCAAGAAGAATTAGATGCAAACCACAAAGGTATTCCTCACGGTGGTCTTGTCATCCGCAGTGGTGAAACTACAACAGGTACAAAACATATCTACGAATTCGGCTTACAATTAGATTCTAACCCTGAGTTCACTGGTGCTGTACTCGTTGCCTTTGCTCGTGGTGTACATCGCTTAGCAGCACATGGTGGCCGCGGTGCTTTCACAGTATTCGACATTGCACCAGCTTGGTTATCCCCAAAATCTGCTGAAGAATTACGTGCCCATTATCTATAAGATATACATTTGATAATAGCATCTTATTTCTTGAGATAAACGAGGCTGTAACAAAATAGCAATAAATAAAATAGAGGAACATCGAGCAAGAAGTATCAACGTTCCTCTATTTTTATATTTTCTATAAATCTATTGGCAGGTAGTATGCAATTATGGTATACTATGACTGTAAAAAAGAGAGCCCACAACGTGTACTAGGCGTTAGGCTCATCTCGAAACGTATCAAAAATCGAAATGCCTAACGTGTTAAGGTACGCGAAACCTTATATCGTTAGGCATTTTACTTACTTTTACGGTAAGTCAAAATTGCTACAACTAACATTCCAAACTGTATCAATAAAGATGCGATTTCAAATGGTGTCATAGTATCACCTCCTCCCAGAGTAGGAAGAGATGAGCCCAACTCACGTTGGAATCTCTCTTATTTATAGTATATCATAAATTATACATACCGTTTATACTATTTTGATAATTTATTGCAATCATAAAAGGAGTTACCCACCAATGAGCACAAATTTAGAAGTAGGCATTGTAGGCCTTCCAAATGTCGGAAAAAGTACATTGTTTAACGCCATCACTAAGGCTGGCGCAGAAGCGGCGAACTATCCATTCTGTACAATTGAACCAAATGTAGGTGTTGTTGACGTACCAGATGCTCGTTTAGCTGTGTTGGCTGATATGTTCGGTTCTAAACGCATCTTACCTGCTGCCATGCGATTTGTAGACATTGCAGGCTTAGTAGCTGGCGCTTCCAAAGGAGAAGGTTTGGGCAACAAATTCTTAAGCCACATCCGCCAAGTCGATGCTATCGCTCAAGTTATCCGTTGTTTTGATGATCCTAACATCACACATGTGGCAGGATCTGTGGATCCTGTTCGCGATATTGAAATCATCAACACTGAACTTTGCTTGGCTGACCTTGAAAGTGTAGACAAGCGCTTACAACGTATTGCTAAGTTAGCAAAATCTGGTGACAAAGATGCTCGCGTGGAAGCACCTATTTTAGAAAAAGTATCTGCTGCATTAGGAGATGCCATCCCTGTTCGTGCCCAAGGATTAACAGAAGATGAATTAGATATTTTAAAAGATTTAACATTATTAACAGCAAAAAAATCCTTATACGTTGCCAACGTAGGAGAAGACGAAGTATCCGATTACTCTAGCAACGAATTTGTAAAGCAAGTAGAAGAATACGCAGCAAAAGAAGGCTCTGGCGTAGTTGTGGTATCTGCTCGCATTGAATCTGAAATCGCTGAACTATCCGACGAAGAAGCAACAGCTTTCCTAGCTGACCTAGGATTAGAAGAAAGTGGCTTAACAAAATTAATCAAGGCTAGTTACTCCTTATTAGGTTTAATTAATTACTTCACAGCTGGCGAAATGGAAGCTCGTGCTTGGACTATCGTGGAAGGCACAAAAGCTCCTCAAGCAGCTGGTAAAATCCACTCCGATATTGAAAAAGGCTTTATTCGTGCAGAAATTGTATCTTTTGACGATTTAGAAGCTTGCGGTAGCCAAAATGCTGCCAAAGAAAAAGGTCTTGTTCGCCTAGAAGGCAAAGACTATATCATGAAAGACGGCGATGTAACACATTTCCGTTTCAACGTATAATAATCTACTAATACAATACAGGCATATGCAGTGTACTTTTACTTAAAATATCACTGTATATGCCTCTTTTAGTTTCTTTCACTTCAAAAGCTCATTTATAATATATACCAAAACAATGATACCAGCCTATAAACACGTTTAAATACAAACTACACATAAAAAACTAGGCACACATTTCTCCATATGCCTAGCTTTCATATTGTTTATACTATTTTAATACATCCTTAACTAATTACTATAACCTACATTAGCAAGGTTTATGCACATATTCTATCGGTTCTTTCCCCTTCTCATAATAGTACATATGAGAAGGGGTTATTTTTTCTACTTCAAAGATACGTAGCACTTCTTCTATGTATTCTTCTTTTATACCAATAGATAGCCCACAAGCGCTAGATAGTTCTGGTGGAACTGGCATCAACTGATGAGGTACTTTATATTGCCCTAGCGTTTTATCTGCTTTATCTGCAAAATAGTAAGAACTAAATAGAATAAGAATTTTTCGTGATACCTTATCTATAGGTATCTTAAGCTGTTGACTAATTACTTCCAAAGCAGATACCCCCTATCCCTCATGCAATCTTTTCAGTTATATCTGTCAGTGTCACCACGCATCTAATTACAATGTAACAAATGGTTCTTGCATCATGCTTTCAGTAATAGCATAAAGATTGGTAATAGTGCCTACTTGTACTTTATCTTTTACCCCATAAAAGTCTAAGCAAATACCGCAACCGCTTACAGTTACACCTGCAGCTTCCAAAGCTTTGAAGTTTTCAATATGTTCAGACCCTTCTACAAGCATTTTTACAGCACTATTGATGCAATAGATGGCTTTTGGTTTCACATCCGTTTCCGTCAATACATAGATGAATGTTTTCATCAAGTTACGGCCTAACTCTTCACTGCCTTCACCTAAATAATCCCTCGTAAATAGTAGCACTTTACCATCCATAGAAGCCGACGGCACAGAAGGCACCACGGCTCCCATCAATTCAGGTGGCACTGTATCTTGACTAATTGGCGCACCCATAGCCGCTTTTTCTGCTTTTGTTTTTTCATAGGCTGCAATACTACGTTCTAGACTACCGGTTCCATTCGTCATATAAAACGGAGCTTCCCCACCAGCAATCGTTGTATTCGTTACCACCTTTCCTAAAGGTGCGGCAAATTCATTTTCAAAAATATCTTCCAAATCTAGGTCTTCTAGATCATTCGATGTTTGAATATTCACAGCGCTAACCGCAGCCACTTCCTCTTTCACTGCTGTAGGAGGAATCAATACCACAATATAATTTCCTTCTTGCTCTAACACATGGTTTTCATAGCCTCGGTATTCCCCTAATTTCACCACATTGTCACGACTCACGTCATTATCGACGATGACTTTCACATACATATTCGCATCGGCATCCATCGCCTTTTTCGCTTCAATCACTGGTGCTGGGCATACTTGACCTCGCATATCTATAGTTACTTCTTTATTTGACATATACTTGTTTCCTTCCTTCCTGAATGACACGGCCAATCTGTGCAGCCTGTAAACCTTTTTCTTGTAACTCTGAAAGTAGCTGATTCCCTTCACTTTCAGAACAAGCAAATAATAAACCACCCGATGTTTGCGGGTCGAAGCAAATATCGCTCCACACAGGATCTAAGTAGTCCTCGAATTCTGCTTGATCACCCAAAGCCTTGCGATTTCCATACGTCGCTGCAGGGACTAGGCCCATACGAGCCGCCTCTAATACATCGGTAAAAAGAGGAATTTGCTCCGTATAGAGTTCAATAGAGATTCCACTGGCTTTTGCCATTTCAGACACATGACCAATTAAACTAAATCCTGTAATATCCGTACAGCCGTGAATGGTAAACTGTGCAGCCACATCTCGGGCCTCCTTATTAATGGTTCCCATGCTCCGCATAGCTTCCTGCACACCTTCAGGGAATACGCCACCTTTTGCAGCCGTGTTCATAATCCCCGTTCCAATCGGTTTAGATAAAATCAACACATCCCCCACTTGAGCATCTCCATTGGTCCAAATATGTCGAGGATTGATGAGACCTGTCACAGCCATTCCAAAAACAGGTACTTCATTTTCGATACTATGACCACCAAGAAGAGCTACTCCCGTCTCTAGTAAGACCTCATTGGCACCTTCTAATACCTCACGAAGGACACCTTCTTTCACTAAAGGCACAGGAAAGCCTACAATATTCAATGCTGATATAGGCGTCCCCCCCATAGCGTATATATCACTTAAACTATTACACGCCGCCACTCGACCAAAGAATCTCGGATCTGCCACTGGAGGTGTAAAAAAATCTACCGTTTGCACAAGAGCTTGACTCTCATTAATTCGATACACCCCAGCATCTTCCATACCAGATGCATCGGTCAATACAGCTGGATGGGTGGGCATCTGCATATGTTGCAACACATCTGCTAAGATATGAGGTCCAATCTTACATGCGCAACCACCCTTGGCTGCATATTTCGTTAAATCAACCATAGATATCCCTCTCCCAAAAAACTATACTGATATACGAACACATCTTATTCTTCTGTTGCTTCTTTTCTGGATACTATCTTTTTTACATTCTTTTCAAACTTAGGTCGTGGTATCATCACTTGATGCCCACAGCCTTCACAGACTGTTACGAAGTCAACGCCAGTTCGTTTAATCTCCCAATTCTGACTACCACAAGGATGGGGTTTCTTCATTTGTACCACATCACCTACTTGGTATTTTACAAATCCCATAGGCACCTCCTATTTCCATAATTATGTCTATAGTATATCATCTAACTTTATATTTCTCTATAGGGCCCTATGTGCATTTGTGAAAGTTTCTCCTCTATCTTATACAAATATACCAGTACCATTGATGACTAGTATCACTTAGTAGTATCTCATAAGCACCCGATTCTTCTTCCTATCTAGGAAAGCCTGTAAATAGAGGGTTTTCTATATATTATCATTACGATTTTATCTTTTGAGTTCGATTCTCAATTTCTTTTCTGTGTAATCCCCTTATTTTTATAGGGAATTAAATGGCTATAAATGCGATAACACAGCCGATTGAGAGGATTTATCATTTATAAAAAATTTTTTAAATTTTCTAAAAAAAGACTTGCATTTCTCATTTTCATAGTCTATAATGTAATCAACAATGATTATTCGTTAAGTAACGAAATCAATAGGGACTTGTTCAAGTGAACAAGCCCACTATACAAATAAGTATTTATTTTATTACAACTATGTAAAGTACATGGAGGAAAGAAAATGCCAGAATTAAAAGGTACTCAAACAGAAAAAAATCTTCAAGCAGCATTCGCTGGTGAATCTCAAGCTAACCGTAAGTATACATACTATGCAAGTGCAGCTCGCAAAGCTGGTATGAACAAAATCGCTGATTACTTCGAAGAAACAGCAATCAACGAATCTGCTCATGCTAAAGTATGGTTCAAATTGTTACACGGTGGCGATGTAAACGCTGACGTAGCGATCAACTTAAAAGACGCTGCTGCTGGTGAACACTACGAACACACTGTAATGTACCCAGAATTTGCTAAAGTTGCAAAAGAAGAAGGTTTCGCTAAAATCGCTTACTTATTCGAACAAGTTGGTGTTATCGAAGCTCGTCACGAAGAACGTTACCTTGACCTTGTAACAGCTGTTGAAGGTGGTACAGTGTTCAAACGTGAACAACCAGTTGCTTGGATTTGTGCTAACTGTGGTTACATCCACATCGGCGAAGAAGCTCCTAAACTTTGCCCAGTATGTGCTCATCCACAAGCATTCTTCTCTCAACACGGAGAAACTCTTATCTAATTAATAAACCGAGTGGTTTCTTAGATAAGTACTATACAACTGTATCAAGTGATACAAACCAATTAACATAAGAACTAAGTAGTTCTAAAGGCAAGTGCCTGATATACACAATATACTAAGTAGTAATGATATCTACCCAAGTGGGTCAAATTACATATACATCATCCCAAGTGGGTTAGAGCTAGTATAGGTATACTAAAGCGACTGTAAAAACAGTCGCTTTTTTGTACGCTAATCTATATAAGTTTATGTATATTCTCTATGTAGCCGAAATAGCTATCTTTTTGTATTCATCATCTTCTCTTCATATTAGTAAGATATACTTTAGTTACAGATGATAAGGTACACCAAATGAATCCTAACCCTTATGCTTCTAATTATATATTTAATTCATAGGTTCCCCCGGTGAAAGCCTTGAAACAGCATATAATACACTCTATGGTAACCTACTAGTTGAGTGTGCCTAATTAACATTTATACACTAGATACTAAGAAGGAGACACTTATGAAACGTGCATTACTATTAACAACCCTAGCCATGACTATCGGCTCTTCCGCTTTTGCTGCATCTATTAACTACCCTAGTTTTCAGGGAGAACATAAACCTATGTCTTTCAAAATGGCATCTACGGAAGATATGAAGGCCTATACAAAGGATCTAGAAGATTACTTATCCGACACAGATGCAGTAATTCAAATGTTGATTACTAAAAAACGTGCCGCTATCGATGCTTACAATGCGGGTGTCCGTGAATATAACAAGGACGACTTCTTCCACAAAGATCGTGTAGAACCATACTCTTACGATGAAAGCTACTCCCAAACTAAACGTGTAGGTGGTCATACCTACCATTCTTTCGGAGATACCGTGATTATCACGTCTGACAATATCATTCCTGCAGCTGAGGAAACAACATCTCAAAAGAAAGAAGAAGATGACGCTTTCGCACGTATGATGCGCCGCATGGAAAAACATCTTGGTGTTGATCGCTGGTAAATATACAAATAGGCTCTTTGTCAAATGTGGGGGCTACTCATATAAAGAGTTCTTAGCACGAGCTAT
>OBVV01000402.1_pt1 | contig 18196 bp, 9 predicted proteins | sample 1476221 | NCBI WGS metagenome assembly OBVV01 (sample SAMEA2580029, study PRJEB22360) | human gut metagenome | biome: human gut; feature: human-associated habitat; material: faeces | place: Denmark | collected 2008/2010 | reverse complement strand
TACAATTTGCAAGGTATCCATTCGCTTCAACGGATTATAAGTGGTATGCCAAGCCCCTAACCCGCTGTAGAAATCATCCCGGAGAAGCTGGTCCATCGGAGATCTCATCAGATTTTCCACCATCATTTTCAGCATAATGAAATTCACGCAACTATATACGTACCTACCTCTCGTACCCAAACGGGATTTCTTGATATCTTGAAGGATCGTATCTTTAAAGGAATCACTCACATAGAAATTACGGGCTACCTCAGTCGTAAATCCGGGTTTCCGTGTATCTGATACTATATCCGGAAGATATTTAAAATCATTCCGGACATACGTTTTAGCGTCAAAACGAACCGGGTGCGTGGCGTTCTTCGCCGAACTATATAAACTGCCTTTATAACTATCCTTATCAATAGCATCCAGATAGAAATTAATAGTTGGAGTCACTCCCGATTGATGATATAGTAACTCTTTTATCGATAAATCCTTTTTATTAGACTCTTTCAACTCCGGTATAAAATCGGAGATCTTATTGTTCAAGGTGAATTTCTTCTCATCATACGCTTTCATGACTGCCAATAAAGTCCCCGCCGCCTTCGATGCCGAAGCCAAGTCATAAACTGACGCCTCCGTGACCGGCTGCCTACTTTCGTAATCAAAATAACCAAACGATTTATTATAGATAATCATGCCGTCCTTCGCAACCAACACTTGGCATCCGGGATAAGCCTTCTCATCCAATCCCTCTTTAACGATCGACTCAATTACATCCAAACGGTCCGGATTCGCTCCCACCTCTTCTGGCTGGTGATACCCCAAACGAGTCTTTTCCGTAAAAATACCAGTACCCGCATAATACAATCCCGGAATTGAAACCGGAAGTTTCCCTTTCGCCGCAATACCACCGAATATCACTTGGGCCGCATATTCCTGCGCTAAGGGAGTGCCCTCGTAAGCCAACACGACCGCCTTCGCCTTCTCGATCGACTTCTTATATTCCTTACAAGCATATGGTAAGGTAAAGAAAGTATAGACCAACTCTTTCTTCGCAGCCAACTGCCTCAACGCTAAACTCTCGGGAATGCGAATCGTATGCACGCCACAAATGATCACGTCGTATTTTTGCAATTTATTATAAACCTGTTGGATTGGGTTAGCCGTAGACCGCCGTCCGATACTAAAGCAAGCGATCGAATCATATTCGCCCAGCATTTTCTGGAACTCATTACCAACCCCGTCTCCAATCGAGAGCGCCGCGATCTTTTTCTTATTCAACTGTTTAAGAGGTAAGATCGTATCCTCATTCTTCAAAACAGTAATAGCCTCCGAATTCAACTTCGCCGCCATCCATGCCGCATGCGGAGAGTTCAAACGTTTCGATAAGCCTTTTGTTTCGACCGGCTTATAGGCATTCAATCCAGCGATATATTTGTACCTTAATATTTTCAAGCACTTGGCCTCGATCGCTTCCAGATCCAATACCCCTTCTTCAATAGCCTCTTTCACGGCCGTAAAATCATTGATTGGAGCGGCCGGAGCGAGCAAGATATCATTCCCCGCAAGCAAAGCCTTCACCGAAGGATTATCCGTTTTCTTTGTGGAAGCCCCTTTCATCGCTAAAGCATCCGTAAAGCACAGACCTTGAAAACCGAGTTCTTTCTGTAATAGATCCGTCACTACCGCCTTGGAGAAAGAAGCCGGCTTATGACTTTTATCCAAAGCTGGAACGTAAAGATGTCCCGTCATTATCCCGCCGAACCCATCATATATATAACGTTTAAAAGGAAGAAGTTCCACGCTATCCAAGCGGGCCCGGTTATGGCGCACGACGGGTAATGTCTCGTGCGAGTCCTCGGAAGTATCTCCATGTCCGGGGAAATGTTTGGAGACAGACAAGATGCCCGTATTTTCCAATCCTCTTGCGTAAGCAATACCTTTCTCCGACACAGCCTCCGGATTCTCGCCAAACGAACGCAGGCCGATCACGGGATTATCCACATTGCTATTCACGTCCATATCCGGAGCGAAATTTATATGAATTCCCATTTCCCGGCACTGCCGTCCCACCTCTTTTCCATATTCCTCGATCAAGGCATTGTCCTCGATAGCGCCTAGCATCATGTTTTTCGGGAAACGGGTGGTTCCACTTAATCGCATGGAAAGTCCCCACTCCCCATCCAAAGAGACCAACATCGGAATCCGGGAAGCCTTTTGCAAACGATTGGTCACCTCCGCCTGCGTCACCGGATCCCCTTTATGGAATAAGATGCCCCCGATCTTGATATCGTTCACGTAACGCATAAGCCGTTGCATATTCCGGTTATCGGATTTAGGATTCGCTATAACCATAAATAACTGCCCGATCCGTTCATCATAACTCATAGCGTCAAACACGGAATCAACCCAATGATTCATCTTTTCCTGATCCACCGCACGATAAAGGTTCGGGACTGTTTGCGCCCCACTCGATAAAAGGGAAATACAACACAAAAGCAAGATACCAATCTGTCTCATCACAACATTATCATTATTACTCTCCAAAAATAAGAAAATATCGCAATAGTAACGTGAATTGTGATAGGGGTTTTTACTATCTTTCCTGTCTCGTAATAAAAAAGGAAGTACTTCATGAAGCTAATACTACTCATAATCTTGATTATCTTCGGCTTTCAATCAAGCGCTTGGGGACAGGCGCCGACTCTCAGTATCGAGGCTAAACAAGAACCGATCCAAGAAATCATGAAAAAAATAGAGCATCAAACAGGCATGACATTCTCCTACGATCCTTCTATTCTCAAAGGTATTTCCCGGATTACATTCAAATCTGATAACCAATCCATATCGGAATGCCTTACCCGGCTATTCCAAAAGCTCCCTCTGTCTTATCAGATAAACGGTACCCACATCATCTTGAAGAAACTCCCCCGCTCAGTAACCATCAGCGGATTCGTACGGGATAAAGCGACTACAGAATATCTAATCGGGGCCTCCGTTTATGACTCTCGCACACAAAGGGGCACAGCTACCAATAACCACGGTTTCTTCAGTCTAACCTTACCGGTCGGGGTAGTCCGTCTGGAGACTTCCTACATCGGATACGGACGTTTCTCACATACATTCCAACCGCTCGAACGGGATACCGTGATGGAAATTCTGCTGGAAAGCGGTGAGGCATTGGCCGAAGTTGTCGTTACCGGTAGTAATGACACACAAAACCCGATACAAGCCCCTCAGATGGGAACGATTAAAATAACCCGGAAGATGATCAAGACCATCCCGACCTTATTCGGTGAGGCTGATGTGATCAAAGCCCTGCAAACCCAACCCGGCGTATCAGCCGGAACGGAAGGATTAGCCGGGATGTATGTCCGTGGGGGGAATGGAGACGAGAACCTGTATATGATAGACGGAATCCAACTGTATCAGGTCAATCATCTCGGAGGACTTTTCTCCGCTTTCAACGCCGAGGCTTTGAAAGATGTGGATTTTTATAAATCCGCTTTCCCCGCCCGCTATGGGGGAAGGCTTTCCAGCGTAGTGGATGTGCATACTAAAGATGGCAATATGAAAGAGTACCATGGTAGCGCTATGCTAGGATTGACCTCCGGTAACTTAAATTTCGAAGGGCCGATCATTAAAGACCGGACTTCGTTCAACGCCTCCTTCCGTCGCTCTTGGCTGGATGCCTTATCCGCACCGGGTTTGGCGATCTACAATAAAATTCAGAAAAAGAAGGGGGAGAAATTCAGCGCACGCTATGCTTTTACCGATCTGAACCTAAAAGTGAACCACCATATCAATGACCGGAGCCAAGCTTACGTTAATTTCTATTTCGGACAGGATTTCCTAAAAGGAGGAAGTTCTGAGTTCTCCGTAGGTGATAATATAACCCCTTTCGAGAACAAGGACTTTGGAAAGATGCGCTGGGGTAACATCGCATTGTCTTCCGGCTGGTCGTATGTGTTTAACAACAAGATGTTCGGTACCGTCACCTTGGCTTATTCCCATTATCAATCCAAACTAAAACAAGAGACTTCACAATACTACGGAACCGAGGGTGACAAAGATTATTCTTCACGGTTTATCGAGACCTCAACCCGAAACGGTATCAATGATTTCGGAGTCCATGCGAACTTCGACTATATTCCTACCTTGGCACATCATATCCGTTATGGTACCGACTATCTTTACCATCGTTTCAGCCCGGAATATATCGAGGAAAAGACCTCCGAGAATTTGTCTCCGACCAAACGAACTACCGGAGACGAGCGCCTTTCAGCGAATGAGTTGGCTGTTTTCGCCGAAGATGACTGGGCGATATCTCCCATTGTCCGGGCTAACGCCGGATTACGCCTGAACATGTACAATATACAAAAGAAGACATATGTCTCCTTAGACCCTCGTTTATCCGTACGCTTCCTGCTCACGAGGGATCTAAGCCTTAAGGCCTCATACGCCCGGATGAATCAATACGTACATCAGATTAGCGAAAGTTATATGAGTCTCCCTACCGATATGTGGATGCCGGTCAGCAAGAAGCTGAAGCCATTGGAGAGTGATCAAGTATCCGTCGGCGCTTATTACAATTTACACAAAGACTATTCCTTCTCGGTGGAAGGTTATCATAAATGGATGAATCACCTACTGGATTATAAAGATGGTTACAACTTCTTACCCTCGTTCGTCGGTTGGGAGGAGAAACTGGCCGCCGGTAAGGGGTGGGCCTACGGAGCGGAGTTTATCGCCCGGAAAGAGACGGGGCGTATAACAGGATGGATCGGATACGGACTAATGTGGAGCGACCGTCAGTTCGACGAGATTAATAATGGTAAACGTTTTCCCGCGAAATATGATAACCGCCATAAGCTGAATATCCTCGCAAACTGGAAGATCAACGAGAAATTGGAACTAACAGGAAGCTGGACTTTCATGACCGGAAACCGGGTTACGGTGGCATTCGAGAATTACGAGGATTTGGGCCTCACTCCTGTCCCTCCGCTCTTACCGGAAGGAGGCTTGGACTATTTCACGGAGCGTAATAACGTACGTCTCCCCGCTTACCACCGCTTAGATCTGGGGATTAATATTTATCGACCTAAAAAGAACGGCCATCTCGGTATCTGGAATATCAGCGTATATAACGCTTATTGCCAGATGAACCCGATAACTATCCATAAGCGGTCTTGGATAAACTATAGCCATTATTTCGAGACGTTATCGCTCTTACCGATCATTCCGTCTATATCATATACTTATAAATTCTAAAGAACATGAAACCTATATTCTATTTATCAATCTTATTATCCAGCCTGCTCCTAACCTCCTGTTACAGGAAGTTTGACCTAGAGGAATATCGTACTACACCGAAAATGGTGATCAACTCGGCCTTCTCGCCGGATACAGTCGTAATGGCCAGCATATCCCGCACATGGTTTCACTCAGAGAGCAAGCCGGACGTGACGATTCGAAACGCCAAGGTGGAATTATACATAGACGGGATCTTCAAGGAGGAGATGCCTTGGAAAGAATATTCCTATTGGAAATCTTCTCGTTGGCTCGGAGAGGATCGAGGTGGATGGGTAACAGATACGCTTTATATATCGAATACGGTTCCACAGCCCGGACAAACCGTAAAGATAGTAGCTTCTACCCCGGAATATGGAACAGCCTCGGCGGAAGATAAGATTCCTTCCAAGACCGAAATCAAAGGCCTGCGCATAATTCCCCGTAAAGAAGCTACCGGCAACGGCGGTACCCTTGTCGATGGAGATGGGAATATCTCCTACATAGAAGAGAACGATGTGCTTATCTATCAAATCACTTTCCAAGATACACCGGGTAAATCAAATTACTATTCTCTACAGATATGGGGGGATGACGAACATCTTGGTGTCCTGTTGGACTTCTCCATAGATCCCGTATTCACGCAGCAACAAGGTATCTTGGATGAGGTTTTCGGCTCTTCGATGGTAAATTGGCGGGGACGGGTATTTTCCGACGAGCTGTTCGACGGGAAGGAATACACGTTGCAAGTAAAAGAACAACTTAGGTCCGATACTAAATATTATACCAAACGCCATATTCGTTTATATTCCCTGTCCGAACCCTATTACCAATATCTGCTATCTTTACAAAACATCAAGAATGAAGGTATCATGGGCGGACTTACGAATGTAGGTCTGGCCGAGCCTGTCCGAATCTACAGCAATGTGGAAGGAGGAACGGGAATCGCTGGTGGATGTCAATGGTTTGAATCCTTGGTAGACATAAAAGATTTAATCAAATAGCGAGCAAAAAAGCATCTATCTATTGCGAATCAAATATTTATTTCGTTACTTTGCACCCGCTTTACGTAATCTCTGTCGGGAAATGTAGCCCGTTAAATTGCGTTTCATTATAAATTACAATTAAAAAGCTATAAACAATGGATTTAATTAAGATTGCAGAAGAAGCGTTCGCTACGAAGAAGGAACTTCCTTCATTCAAGAGTGGTGATACGATCACGGTAGCTTACCGTATCAAAGAGGGTAACAAAGAGCGTATCCAGCAGTATCGCGGTGTTGTTATCCGTATCTCCGGTCACGGCGACAAAAAACGTTTCACAGTTCGTAAGATGTCTGAGAACGTAGGTGTAGAGAGAATTTTCCCGATCGAATCTCCGTTTATCGAAAGCATCACGGTTAACAAAGTCGGTAAAGTACGTCGTGCTAAATTGTACTACTTGCGTGCCCTTACCGGTAAGAAAGCAAGAATCAAAGAAAAGAGAGTCTAATCTCTCCGATTCTATTGCCATACGAAAAGCCATCCAGCGGAATGCCGGATGGCTTTTTGTTTATCGTTTCTTACAATGCCTATCGTAAGCATCTAACAATGCCCATTCAAAGGAGCTTACGATGGGCATTATAAGAACCTTAGAATGGGCATTGAAAGAATCATATATCCAAATCGCGCCACGGACTACCGTCCGGAGGATAATTTACAGACGATACGAGTACCATCCGTTGCCTCGATAACGAGAAGTAAGGGGCTACGTATGGATAAGCGATAGATATCACCTTGTTCCATTTGGCCGTTAGTACCTAATAAGTCCCCCTCGAACGAATAAACCATCAATCTACGAATCGCTTGGCGAGCAGTCACGCAGAGTTGGTTCCCGGAGAAAGCGATCGTGACTAGTTCCTCTCTAGCGATCGTCTCATTGGCTACCGTACCTTTGGTATACACCGCACGAATAGCGGGCAAGGCCGCACGTAGGATATTGACATCAAAATCATAATTCAACGCTTTCGACAATAACTGATCTAGCAAGTACCATCCCATAAAAGTATGGTCTACGATCGGTTCAGCCTTCAAGTTAATGACATCACCTCGATAGCGAGTCACTTCCGCCCAACCGTTCTCTCCACCCTCTACTTCCAAGTCAACGGGTAATTCCCGGAATTTAGCCTCTAGCTTACCCATATCTTTACCGATCAAGATCTCATGGCTCATCTCCGCCTCCGGGATAAACACGCCATCCAAATACCAACCTTCAAAAGCATAACCCGGTTTCGGCATCGCGATGATCTCGACCGTTTGGCCGGGAATGGCTTCGCCTATCACTTCCACCTCGCCGCCTTTCTCCGTAGATGAAGGATCATCCGGATTCGGCCCGGGTACGATCTCCACCTCATCCACCGGTGCCTCTCTCTTCTTGAAACGAGCCTCGATCGTAGTGGTTCGCTTACTAATAATCAACGTATAAGAGATGTCGGTAGACAGGCACATACCCGCCTCATCATACCAGCCGATAAAGTCATAGTCTTTCGTAGGCGAGGCGATCACGGTCACCTCATCCCCTAACTCATAGATACCGTTTCCGCTTTGCGATACATAGCCGGCCTCCGGATCGGAAGTGTTTACGTAAAGGCAATACCCGATCTCCGGCTCGATAGGACTTTGCGGCTTCCAGTCGTACACGGCCCGCAGGTACACATGCTTGCCCGGCATGGTGAAGCGATAGGTTGTCTCTTCCGATACATTCTTCCCATCGCTCTCCCAATGGTCGAACACATAATCGGGATAAGCATGGGCGATAAGTGTCACCTCTTTGCCATTCTCATAAATACCTTGACCACTCTGTTCTACCCATCCGGCCATGGAAGGAGCGACGGTCGTAATCAGATTATAATAACCATCTCCCGGCTCCGATGGATTCTCCTTCGGGTTGAAACGTAGCTTGGCAATCAAGCAAGCGTTTTTCTCCGTAAAGGTGAAGGTATATTCCGAGAGGCCGGACAATTCTTCTCCATCAGCGGACTGCCAAGCCACAAACTCATAATCCGTATGCGGATAGGCCCGTACCGTTACTTCCGTACCCGTATCATAAATGCCGGAAGGATTCGTTTGCTCCAAATAAGCGGATCCGTGGGGATCCGTGGAGAGTAAGAGCGTTAGTTTCCCCGGCTCCGGTGGAGGAGTCGGATTGAACTCATCCTGCGCATAGACTTGCCCGATGGATCCTCCGAGGAAGATCCAAAGAGACAAAATCATCGTAATAGATCGAAACAATCGTTTTCTCATAGCGATTACCATTTAATGGAACGAGTCTGACGCTCGCCCGCCTTGGTTGTCCATGTCATATAATAAATACCAGACTGAGGTAGGGCGATATGCACCTCGCCATCCGTCACCTTACCAGCGAAGTGGGTACGACCCACCGCATCGCATACGTTCAAAGTTTCCACATCACGCAAGCCGGATACGATCAACAAGCCTTCTCGCACGTTCCAGCGAATCGACGCATCGATTGCCTCAACAGAAGTCACCACATCGCTTCTCAGCTCAAAGCGGTCAGAGAGGGTTCCAGCCTCGGCCTCGAAGGTATAAGCCTCTTGGTTCAGGTCGCATACGGCACCCGTCTGCTTATCCACCAACTGAATACCTTTGCCAATATTCTCTTTCAATGAGATCGTATAGCTTCCCTTAGCAGGCAGGACACATCCAAGGCGTACCACGCCATCCGCTACCGGACGCTCATTGATAGCCAATCGATTCCCGTCTTTATCCAAACTATAGAAAGAGGCGGCATCCTTGTTCGGACTGCTGAACTTGGCGGCATCAAGGCCGATCTCATACTCCATCGAAGCCTCCTCGTTGAATACCACACGGGTACGGTCGCTTGCCTTCTCGCCTGCCAACAGCAGGTTGACAACTTGACGGTTATCCACACTACGTAACGCTGAAGCTGCTTGCGTTTCCCTCGGCAGGGCAGCCACACGACCCTCTGGATTGAACACTAAGTTGGAAGTCTTCTTTTGTACGAAGAAGGCCGTAAGCGGTGTCAGATAGACATCCTTATCATCCTGCGTATAATACTCGTAATTATTCAAATCGGGAGACCAAACCGTCACCGTAGCGTCCAATCCTTCAGCGAACAATCGCTCCACGCTATAATAGGCGGGATACGGATTCCCCACGAAGTTCCAATTGGCATTCATGACATTATCCGAGGCGTAGGTATTCAACGGAATCGCCACGCTCGCCCGATTAAGGAGGGCTTTCATATCACCGGTCTGGGTAGTAAATCCATCGGCCATCGTATCGTCGCTATTGAATTGGATAATATATCCCTTATTTGTCTTCAAGGTCTCCGAGTCGCAAAGCTGTCGCCAAGACTCACCCACTCCCTTATCGGCACGAGACTTGCCATCGTATTCCCGTACGACAAAGCGAGCGTCGCTGCTTGTCAGCTTGATCTCGGACATCTTCAAGTCGTAGGGGAAGGATACGAAATGCCAATAGTTACTCCTAGCGTTCCAATTGAAGGAGATCGCCTCGGTCTGTATCTCAGCATCCACCAGCAAGGAGGCATCCCGATAGTAAGCAAAGCTCTTCGGTTTCCAAATCTCATTACCCTCAACGGTGAGGCTACCGTGATGCAAAATTACAGCAGGTCCATCCACCTTATTCTGATCATTTACGATGACATTACCACCGTTAACAACCATAAGTCCATCGTCGAAGAAACGAGCCTCCAAGGATCGGTCTACCATACCAACTTGCACCGTCAACTCTTCTTCCTTGGAAACACATTGATCATTCTCATACCAACCAGCAAACAATCGAGGATCATCGGCAGGCATCTCCACCCTCACCGTAATGGATTTACTATCATTTCTTACCATTTGAAGAAGGTCTGATGTATTAGGGAAACTTATACGCACGAATTTACCGACAAATGCTTTGTCCTCCTTACCTGCCTTATAAGTATATATAGTATCATCGGAGACTTTTGTCTCACCATCATACCAGCCAAAGAACAAATTAACATATTTAGCCCAATAATAATCTTCCCAATTTCCATCCTGACAAACCGCCTTCAAAGTCACTATTTCCCCCTCTTCATAGGCACCGCTACCTTCTACCCATCCATAATTTTCATTATTAGAAGTTGCCGTAATCAACTGCCCAAACTCCACAATGTTATTTCCGAATGGAGACCAATAGGTGTTTGCTTTATAAGTATCCTTCATGCCTTTCGGGACGTAAACTTTACAGGTGGTCTTATCTACGGATTTAAAAACATCAGCTCCATCCAAACGTACCATCTCTGTAGACTTCAACTTGATAGATGAGACCTTTGCGGAAGCGAAAGCAGAATTGCCTATGGATCGTAAGGTACTGGGGAAAGATAATGTGCCGGTGATCGGACATGCATAGAATGCATTGTTGCCTATATAAGACAAGGACGTATTCAAGAAGTCCACGGAAGTAACACCAGTATTATTAAAAGCGTAACCGTCAATCCGCTCCAATCCATCCGGAAGTTTCAATGAAACGGGCACGCATGAGCAGGAAGAGAAAGTAGAGTAACCGACCGCCTTCAAGTGAGACAATAACGATAAATCAATCTTTTGTAAGCTGGAACAGTCCGAGAACGCAGACTCCCCGATCCTTTCTACAAACTCGGGCATATTCACTTTCCGCAATGCGGATAAACCAGAGAACGCAGAATTACCTATCTCCTTTATCGTATTCGGAAGAATAACATCTTCCAAATAACGCAACCCTCCAAACGCATAATTCGGTAATCGATCCTCTTCCATCGTAGCCTTGCTCAAATCAGCCTTTTGCAACAGCTCTATTTGCTTAATGACCTCGAAGTCACTAGCGTTCATCGGACCGGTGATACGCAATTCTAAGATAGTAGCCAATGGAATATTCAGTTCCGTCAATTTCGCACCCAGCGAACCAGCCGCCTCCAAGGTCACTACTACAGGATCCGCATCAATCTCTACAATCTTGCTTTCTTTCCAAAAAGCAGCCTCACGATAAGCCTTAGCAAAGCCTTTCGGTACATATACCAACGCATTCTCCAAACCGATCGATTGCGACAAGCCGATCGGCTTCTCAGCCTTCATGATTACTTTCGCTCCTCTTCCCAAGAAAGATCCGTTATAAAAAGCCTCTCCTTTTATAGTCAACACAGATTCCGGGATCGTCAGTTCCATCAATGATTCGTTATAAGGAAACGAACGCTCACCAAGCGTCTTCACCGTAGAAGGAATCGTATAAGCCTCCGCTTTCTTCCCTGCCGGATAAAGCAACAAGCTCGCCTTATCTACCACGAATAATACACCATCGATAGAAGTATAAAAGCCGTTATCGATTACGACTTCTTCCAAAGCTGGGCAGTTGTCAAAAGCTCCTATATTCAGCGTATTCAAGGAGGCACAATTACTAAAATCTACCTTTTTAAGATTTTGACAAGAACTAAACGTTCCCGAAGATATAACTGAGAGCTGTGTGCTTTTACTGAAATCGACGCTAGTGATATTACGACAACCAGAAAAGGCGTTTCTACCCAATTGGGTGATTCCGGATGCAAAAGCGATATCACCAGCCAAGGCTGAATTACTAAAAGCACTTTCGCCTATATCTTTTAAGGCTGTCAATTGAGAGAAATCAAAGTCGGATAGTTGGGAGCTAGAATAATTATTATTAAACGCTCCTTCTCCAATCGTAGTCAATGCTGTACATCCCGCCAAACCAACGCTCGTTAAATTCGAACAGTCGGAAAATACATAAGACTCCAAAGTTACCAATGCCGAACAATTAGACAAGTCTACTGTCCGCAAAGAGGAACAATATTGAAACGCATAGGATCCTATACTCGTCAACTTTCCGCAACCCGAGAAATTAACCGCTTGTAAATTACTACAACGATAAAAAGCATTGCTCCCTATTCCAACTAAACTCGTACAGGCCGATAAATCAAGATCTCGCAAGCCGGAACATTCATAAAACGCTCTATGTCCTATTGATCGCAATTGAGTGGCTTTCGAGAAATCTATTTCCGTAAGGGTATTGCAACCCGAGAAAGCCTCTTGGTCTATCATTTCAAGGGCTTTCGGGAATATCACTGTCTGAAGTGTCAACTTATTTTGGAATGCCTCTCCCGGAATACTTTGGAGTTCTTCCCATACACTCTCATTCCAACGTCCAACTTTCGGTAACTCCGTCACCCCACTCATATCCAACACTTGGAGCATATTCATCTGCTCCTTCATCGTCTGAAAGTCCTCCGCTCCCAGCGGGCCATTTACTTTCAAGGTCGTAACCTTCCCCACATCCGTACCTAGCTCGGATGCCAGCGTATTGGACGAGGTCAGTGTTACCTCCTTCACCAATTGCGCATATACACTACTACTTATCCCAAGTCCTACGAGAAAAGCAAAAAGAAAGAAAAGTTTTTTCATACTCATTCTATTTGAATTAATAATTGATTTACCCTACAATCATCAACCACTCCTTATCATCCACACAAAGAAAAAGCGCGAGGCTTAGCCATTGTCACCCTCCTTTAGGTATCCCCATACCCTGCCCGGATAACAAACAGCAGCCCCACGCTTCATTATAGGATGCTCCTCTCGAAGTAACTATAACAAGCATGGGCGTCTGTTGTTATTATTCCCGGGCACGAAATTGGGGATTTCAAAGAAGGGAAGGAGTGGTTTTAACCCCTTTCCCACAAAACCACCCCCGCCGAGCTTCCACTCTAACGGCTCGGTACAAAGTACGGAATTTCCCATGAATCCCGCAAACATCCATGCGAATATTTAAGATTCCTCATCCAATCCATAAGGACAAAAGCCGAAACAAACCGAAACAAATGTTTCTTGAACCCTATGTAAATTTCCGCACTACCTAATATATACTTCATTCAGCGACAGCGAACGTTCGTTCGGCGGCGGTGAATATATATTCGGCGACAGCGAATGATCGTTCGCCGCCGCCGAATGAAGAATACAAGCTTATTTTTTAGAGAATAAGAAGGCTATAAAGCAAGAATACAAACAATACCTTAAAACTATCGACAATAACTCTCTAAGCAGAGCGACAGCTCCCCTGTACATTCCTCGATAAGTGTCCTTTTGTATAGAAGGAACCGCACGCAAGTTAAGACACTAGCCCTGTTTATCCTGCAGCTCTCGTATGATTTCGTCAAGAATGTAGAGATCGCTTTTTAAAAGCAAATCTCCATTCCGTAATGTCAGGCATTTATAAGTATCACTATTATAAAAAAGGTCTAATGCTTTATCGGCAGAAATACGCAAACGAGACGCAAGCAGTTCGATAACTCCCCTATATTTACCCTGCATAACCGTATCAGCCGCACCAGGGACAACAAGTGGAGCAGGTGTTTTAGGTAAAAGAAACGCTTCCGTAAAGCAGAGGCAACGATCTATGATCTCTTGGTTAATTATGCAAATCTGGTTATTAGGCTCTTGATGGATAAGACGAGCCAAGGCCTCCTCGCGTGTATAATCCCCACGCATATAAAGGTCAATCGTACGAATCACACGGTCATCCGCTATACCTCCTTCTATCATGTCATAAGCTGACCACAAATTTCGACCTTGACGACAGGCCACTACAAAGTCTAACCAATCAGCATCATAAGTTTCGAAACATAAATAGCGATATGGCAAGACACGACAGACATCCATATCCAAAGAATAAACATTCAGCCAAGCCTCATCCTTATGACGTACCTCTGCTGTACGAAGCGCCCAACGAACTGCCTGTTCTTTCAAGTCCGTAACATAGAACCCGATTCCAAAATCCAGATTAGGCCGGCAAACCCCAGCCAAAGGCTCCTCTATGCGGCAAGTGGAACCATGATAAACCGTCAACATAGTGTTTTCCCTTTCTCTTCAATACTACGGAAGGGTTTATATCCGTCCGGGAGCCATTGAGGATCACGATAGTAAATATATTCTAGGATGGAGTCTACGATATATGATTTCCCTTGCGTATGCAAGGTATCGTAATAAGAGCGGATATAGCCATTGATCGCTCCTAGTTCCTTCAGTTTATTATATACATCCGAACCATAACGCCCTAATCGTTCCGCAGTACTCTCTATGCAATAAATCATAAATTCCAGTTGCTTCTCCTCTATAGTCATAACCCTATCCTTTTTCTGGTTATAGATAACAAAGTTAGCAAATACTTTCAGTTATACAAAGACATCAAAAGTCATTTTCGTAATATAACACTCCCTTCCCTATAGGAGATATACTTCAATACCTCACGTATGAATGTACAGTAACTTACTTCCGACTATTCAATATACCCGATTCATTATCTGAATTATACAACTTACGATCCACGGATTTGTATTTGCGACCGAAATCTAAGTGGTAAGAGAATCCGATCTCGAAGCCCGGATAAATATCACCAAAACGCTGATCGGTCACATAGGGAGCGATCGCTGAAAGGTTCTTACTCCGGTAACGGGCGGATGAGGTAAATTGGGTAGAGAAAGAAGCGCTTAACTGAACCTTCCCGATCCTATAACCGATACCCAACCTATTAAAACGATCGGCCTCACGACTGGTCTCACCCGAAAAGCTATAGCTTCTCTTATAAATCAACAGATTAAAATTAAAGTTCTTCACATCGCTATTCAAAGAGATCACATAGAAGGGATCCGTATATGTATGCGAATAGCTATTTCCATTCGATTGGAAATGGTTCAAGCCTCCGGAGATATTCATGCGCAGATAATCGCCGAAGGGTGAATAATTCAAATAGAGTTCCGGCGTAAAGCGATGGAAACTCCGTTGGTTATCGTAGGTGCGGATAAAAAGTCCCCGGCTAGCGTCATACAGGGTCTCTTCCATGACCATGCGGGGCTGGTATTGGTAAGAGAAAGTAAAGCCGGCCTTGACCTTTGCCGTATTCACATGAAATTCCACGGCGTTGTTATGATATAAGAAAGGGGATAGACCCGGATTACCTCTACGAACCTGTAAGGAATCAATCCATTGCTCCACGTTACTCAACTCAGACAAGGATGGGTTTACATTGCGCAGGTTATACCGGTAACGGGCGGATAATACCTCATTGATAGTATAAGTAAGCGTCACCTGCGGGCGGAAGTACCACCGATTGTAGGAGTCCACATTTTCTTGCGATAGATAATTACGGGAGGCACCCAAACCCACATTATAAACCAACTTCTTCCAAGTTCCTACGTATTGCGCATACATATACGACTCGGACTCTGTCATATGGGTCGTATAATCACCGGAGCCGGAATACACGTTATCCGTATAGGCTTGCGTATGTTTCAAACCAGCGGAAATTCGGCCGGTCTCCAGCTCTTTCTCGTAGATACCCTCTCCGATTACCGAATAGCGCTTTCCATCTACTTTCGTATAAATATCTGTCAAAGGAATACTTTCCAGTTCTTCCCGGTAGGTATGACGGCTATCGGTATTCGAATAAGTTCCCACGACATTGACGGCCAATGATTGTTTACGGGGTAATTTCCGGAAATAATACAAGTCGAGCGAGGGACGGGACCGGCCGAATTTATTATTATCGATAAGATGGGTCGTAGCCATACTCTCGCTATTTCTTAAAAGGGCGTCGCTATAGTTATGCGGATAGTCGTAATAATAAAAGTTCAACTTAGCGTTCAAGAAATAATCATCATCCTTCGTGTAGTTATAATTCGCCGTCGTAGTCCAATACATCTCATAATCCCTCCCGGGGATTCCTTCCTGTGTTCGCTGGAAGGTACCGTCTGGAGTATGAAAGATTTCCGTCCGGTCTTGCCATGCCTCTTTATACCGGTGTCCGTTCGCAAAGCTGGATAAAGAGAATTCCGAACGTCCCCGGTTATACTTACCATATATATAATCTGCCATCCAAAACGTGTTTAATTGATGGCTTAAATCCACGCCGAGATTTCCTCCGGAAGTCCGCTTGATCGTTATATAATCCAAGACGATATCGATTCCTTCCCCATATCGCAAGCCGGGGTTATCGTGATATTCCACCCGTTTGATATCCTCCGGCGAGAGGGCGGCGACTTCTAAGGAAGAAGCCAACACGCCATTTATACGCAACTGAACGTTTCCATTCGCCATAGAGATACTTTTCGTATTCGGATCTACCCATAGGCGAGGTAAAGACATCCGCCTTGTCAAATCCAAGCCATCCATCGAGCGCCGCACTTGGTCTTTGGAGGGGAATATAAGTTGACGGTCTTTCTTCCTTATAATCGAAGAGGCTTGAATGGTAACCTCATCCAAATCGATCGTTTTCTCCTCTTGCGCGTTTACCAAAAAGGCAACGCAAATCAATCCCACAAATAATACTTGTCTTCTCATAAAATTCAAATTTGATTCGAGACAAATGTAAGGAGGTAAACAGCTAAAATCGATTTATACAGGCAAGAAACTAAAGTGCAAGGCATTACGCTCATATACTGATTTACAAAGCATTAGCGAACGACTTAGAGAGAAAAGTTTATATTTGCCGTTTGAGCACTTATATTGCCGATGATATCCTCTTTCTCATCCATATCCAGCTTATGGCGGATGTCCGTCTTGCGCTGATAGATCGTACGGACGCTTTGCTGGGTAACCACACTGATTTCCTTGGTAGAGAAGCCGGCGCATAGCAAGCAACAAAGCTGGATCTCTTTTTCCAGCAAACGCCCATCAGACAATCGGACCAGATGCGTATGGAAATTATCATAGACCGCATCGATAATCGGATACAGGTCATCCCATACCAAAAGCATATCTACCGGGACATCCTCATTCGTGATACGAGTCATTTGCTGGAGCAATTCCTTATTTTGTTGCGTGGGAGTAGTCGCCATCAAGCGGATAACACCCAATTGCTGCAACAAGACCTTACGGAAAAAGGCACTATCGGGTTTCTCCTCCTCCGCTACGGATTGCTTGGACTCGTTCAAGAGCTGACGCAAGGCTTCCAAACGCTCCTCCATATCAATCAAACGGTTCCTTCGGTTACGGATATATAAGGAAACTCCACCAGCTACCAATATGGAAAGCAAGGAAACGATCACTAAGATAGAGAACGTACGCTGCCGGCTCATTTCCAAGCGAAGATTTTCTCGGCGTAAACGATTTTGATCGACTAATCGTTCCCGCTCAGCCTTCTCCGTTTGGGATTTCACGGTATACAAAGAATCGCAATATTGCCCTAATCGGGAAATATCGACCGGCTTATTTTCCTTTACGCCCAATATAAATTGATAGGCATAATTAAGCGCATGCGAGGCTATATCATCGCTGTGACTACGCTCCAAGTCTAACGTATTCTTCTCGATATACTTCCGGGCAGAATCCAGCTCCCCTAGATTGATCCAAGGCATAACATAGGATCCCAAGATTTCTCGTTCCGGATAACGTTCCTTCAGCAAACGCAGATATCTGATAGAAGCCTTGGGATTAAAGTCATACAAGAAATCCGCGTAATTACGGGCAAAATGATGGGCATACCATTCGATATTCTTAGCCAAGGCCGAGTCCGCGGCCAAACGAAGATAATAATCCGCCGAGTCCCTCATTCGCAAGCGGCTATAACTCAACCCGGCCATATAATAGGCCATCTCCTTAAATCCAGCTTTTGGCGAGGCTTCCCATTCCTTCGACTCTGCGATCGTTTCCCGATACAACCCCTCACCAAAACTCAAGGAAGTTAATCGGTCATAAAAACGTACAAGGTAGGTCGAATCCGAACGGGAATAAGCGGAATCTATCGCCTCTCGGTACAAGGCACGTCTTTGTTCCAACCCCTTCCGGGAATCACCCATGTAAATAGCCTTTACGAAATAAGCGGAAAGTAAAGGCTCCGAGGCATGCTCCTTATAATAATCCACGGAGTAGTCGATGAGCGA
>OBVV01000401.1_pt1 | contig 18207 bp, 16 predicted proteins | sample 1476221 | NCBI WGS metagenome assembly OBVV01 (sample SAMEA2580029, study PRJEB22360) | human gut metagenome | biome: human gut; feature: human-associated habitat; material: faeces | place: Denmark | collected 2008/2010 | reverse complement strand
GTGATGGAAATGTTAAAACCTCATAAAAAGAAAGTCAAAAAGCTCATTAATCCAGTAACGAACGAAATCATGCATCCACTTAACCCTAAAGCACGTCAAAAATGGACATTGAAATAAAAGGAGGATTATCTATGAACCATGAAACCACACAATCAGACTGGCGAACAGTTGCTAGTTGCTTAGCATCGCAAAATTATATATCGATTGTAAAAGGTTTAGTACATCATTTTACAGCGATCGAAGATGAAGAAATACTAGATAAAATCTATGAAGATTTTATGAATGATGACTCTATTACAACGGTACTTAACAATGATTTCCAAGAGATTATTAATTATTACCTATCAAAATAAAATTATATGACTTTTTAATAAAATTAGAGCATCCTTCACTTTGCGGTGAGGGATGCTCTTATATTTTTTTCTAAAAAATTATTATTAGCTAGTTCTAAAATATATTCTATTTTGGAAGATATGCTTATATCTGCTAATATATAGGTGTGAAATGTAAAAACACAATTGGGTTGGTAGTCCCAATGCAAATGTAGTATTTGTCAGTAACCTTCCTCCTCAGGTCGTCCTTCATTTCATAGAAATTAAGAGGAGGGACAACATGAAACTCACGATTTTTCATGACGGTCAATTTTTTGTAGGGTTAATTGAATATAAGCAGCAACAAAAATCATTTTTTGTAAAGTATGTATTCGGAACAGAACCAGATAGTAAAACTATTTTTAAGTTTATTAACCAACGCCTATTAAAATTGATTGACAATAGTAAAGCTTCAACCAAAACTAAGAAATCTAAGAATAAAATTAATCCTAAAAAATTACAGCGTAAAGTTGCAAAAGAGCAAAAAAAACATCCGATAACAACACAATCTCAACAGGCTTTAAAAAAAGAACAAGAGCTTAAAAAGAAGTTGTCTAAAAAGAAAAACAAGCTCCAAAAAGAAGCAGACAAAAAAAGAAAGCGAAAAATTAAAGTGATAAAGGCTAAAGAAAAACATAAAGGTCATTAATATAAGAGCATCCTTCACTTTACTGTGAGGGATGCTCTTTTAGTTTATTTTTTTATTGATTACTCGCCATAAGTTCTGCTTGTTCTACGACCTGCTCTACAGCCATTTTTTGTAAATCTGGTGGATAGCCATATTTTTTTAGCAATCGTCTAACAGCTACGCGCATTTTAGCTTTTGCGCTATCACGTTTAGACCAATCAACACCCATGTTTTCTTTCACTGTTTTAGTTAGCTCATGAGCAATCGCACGTAATTCTTTATCTTCCATCGCTTTTTTCGCTGTTTCATGTGAAACTAAAGCATCGTAAAACGCAATCTCATCCGAATTTAGGCCTAATTCATTTCCTCGTTGTTGTTCTTGTTTAATATCTTTGGCAAGTTGAATGAGTTCTTCAATCACTTTTGATGTTTCAATGGAACGACTATTATATTTATTAATCGAATTTCCTAACATTTCAGAGAAACGCTTAGATACTGTCGCATTCGTTTTCATTAATGATTTAACTTGCCCTTTGAGTAATCGATTTAATAATTCTACAGCTACATTTTTTTGTTTCAATCCTTCGACATCTTTTAAGAAATCATCTGATAGGATTGATAAATCGGGTTGTTCAAGACCTAGCGTTTGATAAACATCAATGACATCTTCAGTCACAACAGATTGTGACACAAGTTGATTTATCTCTGCTTCAACTTCTGCAGACGTTTTACGTGTTTTTCCTTCTTTTGACGGTTGTAACAATTTAACAAGTCCTGCTTTAACCGCTTTAAAGAAGGCAATTTCATCATTGAGTTCTTGAGCTGTTGGTTCAGTCGCACAAAGAGCAAAGGCTTTACCTAACTCTGTGACCGTTTTAATAAAACGTTGGCGTTCATCTTCGCCTAAACCAATCACATAATCCATCGTATCTGAAATAGTATAATAACGTTCAGATTTTTTCTCTGAATTAAATTTAGAATAATCAAGATTATATAACATATCTTGAATCACATCATACTTCAATAACATCAATTCAACCGCTTTATCTGTATCTATTGCCGTTTGAGCTTGATCAGATTCTGTATATTCTTTAAGTGCCTCTTTCAAACTTTCGGCAATACCCACATAATCGACAATCAAGCCGCCTGGTTTATCTTTAAACACTCGATTAACTCGGGCAATTGCTTGCATCAAATTATGGCCTTTCATCGGTTTATCAATATACATCGTATGCATGGAAGGAACATCAAATCCTGTCAGCCACATATCTCGAACAATCACGAGTTGTAATTCATCATTCACATCTTTCATACGTTTTTCTAATACATTACGACGTTTTTTAGGACCAATATGTCTTTGGAAAGAAGTTGGGTCACTAGAGGAGCCTGTCATCACTACTTTGATGACTCCTTTATCATCATCATCTGAATGCCACTCTGGTTTTAGACGAATGATTTCATCGTATAAATCAACAGCAATTCGACGACTCATCGTTACGATCATTCCTTTACCTTTCATCGCTTGCTGACGTGTTTCAAAATGTTGGATGATGTCTTTGGCTAAGGCTTCTACACGAGGTTTTGCGCCTGCTAAGGCTTCAATTCGTGACCATTTTGATTTTAAACGCTGTTTTACATCCTCTTCTTGATCTTCTGTAATGTCATTATATGCTTCGTCTAAGTCTAAATTTTGAGGTAAATTTAATGGAATTACGCGACTTTCATAGTAAATTTTAACTGTACTTCCATCAGCTACGGCTTGTGTCATATCATAAATATCGATATAGTTCCCAAAGACCATTTGCGTATTTTTATCCGTTGAAGCTACAGGCGTACCCGTAAATCCAACGAATGTTGCATTCGGCAAAGCATCTCTTAAATACTTCGCATAACCATATTTAATGCCTTCGCCTTTATCATCATATTTAGCGTTAAAGCCATATTGTGTACGATGTGCTTCATCTGCCATAACAATCACATTTTTACGTTCAGTTAGGGCAGCCATGGTCGTTTCATTTTGTTCAGGTTCAAATTTTTGCATCGTTGTAAATACAATACCGCCCGACTCAACAGATAATAACGATTTTAATTCTTTACGTGTTTCAGCTTGTTTTGGTGTTTGTCTTAATAATCCTTTACCAGAGCGACCTTTTGATTTAACAAACGTACTGTACAGTTGGTTATCTAAATCATTACGATCTGTTACGACAACTAAGGTAGGATTATTCAGCATTTGAATTAATTTTCCAGAGAAGAAGACCATGGTTAAACTTTTACCAGACCCTTGGGTATGCCAAATAACACCGCCTTTGCCATCACCAGTTCTAGATGAAGCTGATAAAGCTCTATCAATTGCTTTATTAACGGCATAATATTGATGATACGCTGCTAGAATTTTACTGATATGTCCTTTGCCATCATCTTGGAATAAGACAAAATATCGAATTAAATCAAGTAAGGTTTCTGGATTTAACATCCCATGAATCAGTACGTCTAAGCTAGCTAAACTTGACGAAGATTCCGTTTCTCCATCTTTAGAACGCCAAGTCATAAAACGATCATAGTTCGCAGTTAGTGAACCGGCTTTAGTATTAATGCCATCACTTGTAACAAGCACTTCATTAAATGTAAATAATTGTGGAATACGCATTTTATATGTTTCTAATTGATGATAGCCGTCTTCGACGCCTACGGTTTCATTGGTTGAATTTTTAAGTTCAATCACAACGATAGGCAAGCCATTGATAAAGAGGACAATATCGGGACGTTTTGTATAGTCTCCGTTAACGACCGTGAATTGATTGACTGCTAAAAAATCATTATTTTGTGGATGTTCAAAATCAACGATTTTAACAATTTCTACTACCGATTGTCCTTCGTCATCATAGTCTTCGATTTCAATACCATTAATCAAATTTTCATGAAAGGTAAGGTTATTTTCTAAAAGGTTGGGCGACTTTTCTAAAGTTAGTTCATGTATCGCTTTTTCAATAAAACGAGGATGGATGTCTGAGTTGACTTTTCTTAATGCTTTCTCTAAACGTTCATGAAGGACAACATCTTTATCACTTTTACGTTCTGGCGCTAGACCTGCCATGCTAATTTCATTACCTTTTTTATAATCGTAGCCTAGTGATTGTAACCATTCTAATGCGACTTGTTCTAAATCATCTTCATTAAATTGAAAGTTCATCGTTATTCACCTCAATATCATCAGATATTTCTATTTCACCAGACATAAGTTTAGGAAGGAGTGTGTCTCTAAGATCTTGTAATTTTTTATTTTCATAGCCCAGAGTTTGAATATAATTATAGTATTTGTGAGTTTGATAATGAAATTTTTTTATTAAATAAATTTCTGGAGAGATTATTTTCATAGTATTAAGTACAGATTTGTAATCAAGATTCTTTATACCAGTTGTACCATTTTCATAATTAAAGAATACATTTCTATCATATAAATATTTTAAATATTCATTTATCCAATCGCTATAATAGTTAACTGACGGTCTTATAACTTTACAAAAATTTGTACTAACTAATTTATCGTTGTATGTAATAATATTGTTATCTATTAGTAGAGTACGACCAGTTGACTGTGTAGGACTACCTCCAGATATTTCAATAATAATATCTCCAGCTATTAGTTTTTTCTTTTTGTAATTTTTTTCTAAAATATATCTTATTGGAGCTTTACCTTTGTTTCCTTTTGAAAAACTATCTAAATCTGCGCCTCGAATGATTCTTGTAGGACATGTATAATTACCTTCTTCGTTTTGTTTTCCCCAATCTCCTGCAATAATATTTTCTATATAATCATTAAATTTACTTACTTTCCATCCTTTAGGTATTTTGCCTAATTCGCTATCAATCATTTCTCCACCACTAGATTTATAAGGATTACCATTTTCATCTGGAAATTCAAAATCTACAAACCAACGTTTAAACAATGTTTGTGACAATTCTTCAAGGTTTGCTATTATCTGCTTATTTATTTTTACTTTGTTTTCTAAACTATCTAAGATATCTACAACAAAATCTTGATAATATCTAGGGGGTAAACCTATTTCCATATCACCGAAGATTTTAGCATTAATATTTTTTCTAGTACTTCCAATTGAAAATTGATGAACCCACCCTTTATATTCGTTGGTTAAGGTATAATAGCGCAAATATCTAGGATTCAATTTAGTAGGATCTAAAGAAAATTTTATTAAAAATCCTGCATAAACTAATGGACCATCGTCGCTACTATAAAAATAACTTTTTCCAGTACTATTTCCTGTTCTAGCAAATACAATATCATTTGTTTTAAGAAGATAACGTTCTTCATTTGTGTCATTTATACTCTTCATATGGTTAGAGTTAATAAATCCATCATCATCAATATCTGTTATACGTAAGTATTTATATAAATCGGGACTATATTCAACTGCTGATGCACCAATTCCATATTCTCCTTTACCGTTAACAGTTAAATCTTTTAATTTGTATTTACTAAACTCCATAACCTAATCCCTCCATTGATGTTCGGATTTGATCTTCGAGTTCTTTTGATTTTGCAAATTGTTCACTTAATTCAGAAGTAATACGTTCCATTTTTTGTTCAAAAGGTTCTTCATATTCTTCAACGTCAGCTAAACCAACGTATCGTCCAGGTGTTAAAATGTATTCATTATTCTTAACTTCTTCAAGGTTAGCTACTTTACAAAAACCAGCTATATCTTCATAAGATTTATCGTTTGTGCCTCTCCAAGCATGATACGTTTGTGCTACTTTTTGAATATCTTCATCAGAAAATTCTTTTAATGTTCTAGATATCATATGACCAATTTCACGAGCATCAATAAATAAAATTTCATTTTTACGTTCTTTTTTACCATTTTGACCTTTATTATTACTAATAAACCAAAGACATACAGGGATTGGCGTTGAATAAAAGAGTTGTCCAGGTAAAGTAACAATACATTCCACTAGGTCTTGTTCAATAAGGTTTTTTCGAATTTCTAATTCATCTTTTCCACTTGTAGACATCGACCCATTCGCTAATACAAATCCTGCTGTCCCGTTAGGTGCTAATTTTGAAATCATATGTTCAATCCATGCATAGTTGGCATTACCTTTTGGCGGAATACCAAATTGCCAACGGTAATCATCAAGTAATCGTTCTTGCCCCCAATCACTTGCGTTAAAAGGAGGATTGGCTAATATGTAATCTGCTTTTAATCCTTTATGTAAATCATTATGGAATGTATCGGCATTACGTTCACCTAAATCATTATCAATTCCACGAATAGCTAAATTCATTTTAGCTAATTTCCAAGTCGTAGGATTAGACTCTTGTCCGTAAATTGCAATATCGTCTAATCGACCTTGATGTTTTTCAACGAAGCGTTCACTTTGTACAAACATCCCACCTGAACCACAGCATGGATCATAGATACGACCTTTATAAGGTTCAATCATCTCAACCAATAATTTTACAATTGATGATGGCGTATAGAACTCTCCGGCATTTTTCCCTTCAGCGCTTGCAAATTTAGCAATAAAGTACTCATACACTCGACCTAATACATCTTGTTTACGACTCTCTGTATCGCCAACTTTAAATGTAAATAAATCAATAATATCGCCTAATTTTTCTTTATCTAATGCAGGACGTGCATATTCTTTTGGTAACACACCTTTTAATGATTCATTTTCATTTTCAATTGCAATCATTGCTTTATCAATAATTTGTCCAATTTCTGGTTTCTTAGCATTATCATTGATATATTGCCATCTTGCTTCTTTTGGAACCCAGAAAATGTTTTCTGCTAAGTATTCATCTTGATCTTCTTCGTCAGCATAAGGATCTTGCTTCAATTCTTCATACTTTTCTTCAAAAGAATCTGATACATATTTTAAAAAGATTAAACCTAATGCTACATTTTTATACTCAGCAGCATCCATGCTTCCTCTCAATTTATCGGCAGCTTGCCATAATTTTTCTTCAAAACCTATAGTTGCCATTAATAACACCTCTTTAGATTACTATTAGTTTAAATATATCAAAAAATAAATACTTATTGTGTATGGCTTTTTTTATTATTTTAATATAGAAGTATATTTTTACTTTCCTGAACAGTGGTCACTAATTTTATCTCTTATTTCAAATTAAAAAGGAAGAAAAAGTTAAATTTATATTAAGTTTTATATATGAGTAATTATTAACGTATTAAATGTAGTATACTCTTAATATAAGGAGAATGATCATAATATTTGTCAAAAAAAGTGACATTTCATATAGTAGCATGGTGTTAGTTGTCACAATTTTTGACAGCCAAAATAATACTTGAACCCTTGTGGTTATGCTATTTATTAAAGTATCGGATCGATAACCACCCCGGAGAACAGGGGACGAGAACTCACAGTCAATGCCATATGATTCAAGTGTCTCAATGATCGATAACCACCCCGGAGAACAGGGGACGAGAACAAAGATTGTTCTTTGTAAGTGTTACTTGTTTTTGTGATCGATAACCACCCCGGAGAACAGGGGACGAGAACACAACAGTATATAAAGGTGTAAAATCTTCTAATGATCGATAACCACCCCGGAGAACAGGGGACGAGAACAAAATTATTGGTCCTAACCATGAGACTAATCCACCAGATCGATAACCACCCCGGAGAACAGGGGACGAGAACCACTTCCTCAGCACCTCTTTCACTCTTTCTTAAGATCGATAACTACCCCGAAGAATAGGGGACGAGAACGGACTTAAATTTAAATGATTTATAATTTCATTCTTGATCGATAACCACCCCGCAGAATAGGGGGCAGAGTGTAAATTTAATTACACTCTAAAATTTGTAAATTTTTAATGGAATACGCATGGATTAATTTTTAGGGGATGGAAAATGAAAGATGTTATTTATGTAGAAAATCATTACTTTGTTACCGTGAAAGAAAATAGTATTAAATTTAGAAATGTAATAGATAAAAGTGAGAAATTTTACTTGTTTGAAGAAATAGAAGCGATTATTTTTGATCATTATAAAAGCTATTTTTTCTCATAAGTTAGTAATTAAATGTATTGAAAATGATATTGCTATTATTTTTTGTGATAAAAAACACTCTCCATTAACGCAACTTATTTCTTCTTATGGTATGACTCATCGTCTTCAAAGGATTCAAAGTCAGTTTCAATTATCTGGGAGAACTAGAGATAGAATTTGGAAAAAGATTGTTGTAAATAAAATTATTAATCAATCAAAATGTTTAGAAAACAATTTATATAATGAGAATGTGAAGTTATTAGTAAACTTAGCAAAAGATGTTAGTACTGGAGATAAAAGTAATAAAGAAGCACAGGCAGCAAGAATTTATTTTAAAGATTTATACGGTAAACAATTTAAACGTGGACGGTACAATGATATTATTAATTCAGGATTAAATTATGGGTATTCTATACTTAGATCTTTTATTAAAAAAGAACTAGCTTTACATGGATTCGAAATGAGTTTAGGTATTAAACATCAATCAAAGGAAAATCCTTTTAATTTAGCTGACGATATTATTGAAGTTTTTCGTCCTTTTGTTGATAACATAGTGTATGAGATAGTTTTTAAAAATAATATAAAAACATTTGATATAAATGAAAAGAAACTATTATTAAATGTTTTATATGAAAAATGTATTATAGATAAAAAAGTAGTGAGATTACTTGATAGTGTCAAAATAGTCGTACAGTCGTTAATTAAATGTTACGACGAAAATGCGCCTACACCTTTATCTCTACCTAAAATGATTGAGGTGGGGAACTAATGTATTTATTAGTCAGTTTTGACTTACCTAGAGATACTAAATTTGAACGTAGGGTGGCAAGTAAGTATCGTACTCGATTATTAGAACTCGGTTTTAGTATGAAACAGTTTAGTTTATACGAGAGGTATGTCAGCGATGTTCAGAAAAAAGATAAGATTTTAGAAATTCTGCAACAAGAAATTCCTGATACTGGAAGTATTACACTATATATCTTACCTAATGAGGTAAACAACAGTCAGATTACCATATTAGGAAAAGAGGTTAAGGTTGTTGCGCGAAAATAACCTAAGCTAATTTTTCTATAAAATGGAGGTTACAATGGATAAAAAAACGACATTAATGTATGGTTCTTTACTACATGATATAGGTAAAATTATCTATCGGAGTAACGATCATGCATTTGCAAGAGGAACGCATTCAAAGTTAGGATACAAATTTTTATCTCAATTTTCAGAATTTAAAGATAACGAAGTGCTCGATAGCGTTGCTTATCATCATTATAAAGAACTTGCAAAAGCTAATTTAGCTAATGATAATACAGCTTATATTACCTATATTGCCGATAACATTGCGAGTGGTATTGATAGACGAGATGTTATAGAAGAGGGCGATGAAGAATACGAAAAACAACCATTTAATTTTGATAAGTATACCCCTCTATATAGTGTGTTTAATATTGTGAATTCTGAAAAAATGAAACAAACAAGTGGAAAGTTTAAATTTTCTAATGAAAGTAATATTGAGTATCCTAAAACTGAGAACATTCAATATTCAAGTGGAAACTATACAACACTAATGAAAAATATGAGTTATGATTTAGAGCACAAATTAAGTATTAAAGAAGATACATTTCCTTCATTATTACAATGGACAGAAAGTCTATGGCAGTATGTGCCAAGCTCGACAAATAAAAATCAATTAATTGATATTTCTCTTTATGACCATAGTCGTATTACATGTGCTATTGCCAGTTGTATATTTGATTATTTAAATGAAAATAATATACATAATTATAAAGATGAATTGTTTACAAAGTATGAAAATACCAAAGCATTTTATCAAAAAGAAGCTTTTTTACTACTTAGTATGGATATGAGTGGTATTCAAGATTTTATTTACAACATAAGCGGTTCTAAAGCATTAAAAAGTTTAAGATCTCGTAGTTTTTACTTAGAACTCATGCTTGAGGTAATTGTTGATCAATTACTAGAAAAATTAGAATTAACGCGAGCAAATCTTTTGTACACTGGTGGCGGTCATGCATATTTATTAGTCTCTAATACAGATAAAGTGAAAGAAAAAATAAATCAATTTAATACTGAGCTAAAAAATTGGTTTATGTCAGAATTCACAACCGATCTCTCATTATCAATTGCTTTTGAAAAATGTAGTGGCAATGATTTAATGAATACCAATGGTAATTATAGAACTATTTGGCGTAATGTCAGCAGTAAACTTTCTGATATTAAAGCACATAAGTATTCTGCAGAAGATATATTAAAACTAAATCATTTTCATTCATATGGGGATCGAGAATGTAAAGAATGTTTAAGAAGTGACATAGATATCAATGATGATGGATTATGCAGTATATGTGAAGGGATTATTAATATATCAAATGACTTAAGAGATAAACCATTCTTTGTACTGTCAGAAACTGGAAAATTAAAAATGCCATTCGATAAATTTATATCGGTTATCGATTATGAAGAAGCAGAAAGGTCAGCACAAAATAATAATCAGATTCGTATTTACAGTAAAAATAAACCTTATATTGATGTGAGAATATCAACGAATTTATGGATGTGTGATTACGACTATGCTAGTCAAAATCAAGATATGAGAGAAAAAGGTATTGGAAGTTATGTAGAAAGAGAAGAAGGTATTAAACGTTTAGGCGTTGTACGTGCTGACATAGATAATCTTGGCGCTACATTTATATCAGGGATTCCAGAAAAATATAATTCAATTTCAAGAACAGCTACGTTGTCTCGTCAATTATCATTATTTTTTAAATATGAATTAAATCATTTGTTAGAAAATTATCAAATTACAGCTATATATTCAGGTGGCGACGATTTATTTTTAATTGGCGCATGGGATGACATTATAGAAGCAAGCGTTTATATAAATGACAAGTTTAAAAAGTTTACGTTTGGTAAATTAACAATATCTGCTGGTGTTGGAATGTTCAGTGGCAAGTATCCAGTTTCTAAAATGGCTTTTGAGACAGGACTGCTTGAAGAAGCAGCTAAAACTGATGAAAAAAATCAGATAGCACTTTGGGTGCAAGAAAAAGTATATAACTGGGATGAGTTTAAAAAGTATATTTTAGAAGAAAAGCTTCTCGTTTTACAACAGGGATTTTCGCAAACAGATGAACACGGAAAAGCATTTATATATAAAATGCTAGCTTTACTGAAAAATAGTGAAACTATTAATATTGCTCGTTTAGCTTACTTATTAGCAAGAAGTAAAATGACAGAGGAATTTACTTCTAAAATTTTTGATTGGGCTCAAAATGACAAAGATAAAGATCAATTAATTACAGCTTTAGAATATTATATTTATAAAATAAGGGAGGCTGATTAAGTATGATACTGTATGAAACAAAAAATGGAAAAATAATAAATTTAAATTTTGCACATGAAGTTGTACAAAATAATTTAAAACCGAGTAATAAAAAAGGTAGAAAAAAACAAGTTTTATTTAATGGACTTACAACAAGCAAGTTAAGAAAGTTAATGGAGCAGGTGAATCGACTTTATACTATTGCATTTAATTCAAATGAGGATCAATTGAATGAAGAATTTATCGATGAATTAGAATACTTAAAAATTAAATTTTATTACGAGGCAGGTCGAGAAAAAAGCGTTGATGAATTCTTAAGGAAAACATTGATGTTTCAAATTATCGATAGAGTGATACAAAAAGAATCAAAAAAATTTTTTTTAGATTATTGTAAATACTTTGAAGCTTTAGTTGCATACGCTAAATATTATCAAAAGGAGGATTAATATGTATTCAAAAATTAAAATTTCAGGAACAATTGAAGTAGTTACTGGTTTACACATCGGCGGAGGCGGTGAATCTAGTATGATTGGAGCAATTGATTCTCCTGTAGTTAGAGATTTGCAAACTAAATTACCTTTCATCCCTGGCAGTTCAATTAAAGGTAAAATGAGAAGTTTATTAGCAAAATATTTTGGCTTAAAAATGAAACAAAAGAACCATAACCAAGACGATGAACGTGTCTTAAGATTATTTGGTTCAAGTGAAAAAGGAAATATTCAAAGAGCTCGTCTACAAATTTCTGATGCTTTTTTTTCTGAAAAGACGAAAGAGTATTTTTTGCAAAATGATGTTTCATATACAGAAGTTAAATTCGAAAATAATATCGATCGTTTAACTTCAAAACCAGATCCAAGACAAATTGAGAGAGTAACGAGAGGATCTAAATTTGATTTTGTATTTATTTATAATGTCGATGAGGAGTCACAAGTTGAAGATGACTTTAAGAATATTGAAAAAGCGATTCACTTATTAGAGAATGACTATCTTGGTGGCGGCGGCACCAGAGGCAACGGACGTATCCAATTTAATGATATAAATATCGAGACAGTTGTTGGAGAATACGACAGTACAAATCTTAAAATTAAGTAGGTGAAAGATATTGACAACAAAAGTATTTAAACTTTCTTTTAAGACTCCTGTTCATTTTGGGAAAAAACGGTTGTCAGATGGGGAAATGACAATAACTTCTGATACTTTGTTTAGTGCTTTATTTATTGAAGCGCTTCAATTGGGTATAAAAACTGATTGGTTATTAAATGATTTAATCATTAGTGATACATTTCCTTATGAGAATGAGATTTATTATCTCCCTAAGCCTTTGATAAAAATTGAATCTAAAGAAGAAGGCAACCATAAAGCATTTAAAAAGTTAAAATATGTTTCGGTTCATCACTATAATCAATATTTAAATGGTGAGTTAAGCGCTGAAGATGCGACAGATTTAAATGATATTTTTAATATTGGGCATTTTTCTCTACAAACAAAGGTTTCATTATCAGCACAAGAAATTGATTCAAGTGCTGACAGTGAACCTTATTCGGTGGGAACATTTACTTTTGAACCTGAAGCTGGTTTATATTTTATTGCGAAAGGTTCAGAAGAAACACTTAGTCATTTAAAAGACGTTATGACTGCATTACAGTATTCAGGTATAGGCGGTAAACGTAATGCGGGCTATGGACAATTTGAATATGAAGTGATAAATAATCAACAATTATTTAAGTTATTGAATCAAAAAGGAGAACATTCTATTCTTTTATCAACGGCAATGGCTAAAGAAGATGAGATAGAGAGTGCTTTAAAAGAGGCAAGATATATTTTGAATAAACGTTCTGGTTTCATACAATCAACAAATTATTCTGAAATGCTAGTTAAAAAAAGTGATTTCTATAGCTTTTCCTCTGGTTCAGTTTTTAAAAATATCTTTAACGGTGACGTTTTTAATGTTGGACATAATGGTAAGCATCCAGTCTATCGTTATGCGAAGCCTTTATGGTTGGAGGTATAAGTATGACAATAAAAAATTATGAAGTTGTTATTAAAACTTTAGGTCCAGTTCATATTGGTAGTGGTCAAGTTATGAAGAAGCAAGATTACATTTATGATTTTTATAATTCTAAAGTTTATATGATTAATGGCAACAAACTAGTTAAATTTTTAAAAAGAAAAAATTTACTTGATACATATCAAAACTTTTTAAAATACCCACCAAAAAATTCAAGAGCAACAAGAGAAAAAGGACTGAAAGACTATTTAGACGCTCAAAATGTTAAGCAAAGTGAATGGAAAGCATTTATCAATTACTCTGAAAAGGTCAATCATGGTAAGAAATACGATACTAAACGTCTAAATGATATACACATTATGGTAAGAGATGGGCAAAATAAAGTGTATCTTCCAGGCAGTTCAATTAAAGGGGCTATCAAAACAGCCCTTGTATCAAAATATGATAATGAAAAAAATAAAGATATTTATAGCAAAATTAAAGTCAGCGATTCAGAGCCTATCGATGAATGTCATTTAGCGATTTATCAAAAAATAGACGTTAATAAAAGTGAAAAACCAATGCCTCTATATAGAGAGTGCGTAGATGTAGATAATGAAATAAAATTTAAGTTAACCATCGAAGATGAAATTTATTCTATTAATGAAATTGAACAAAGTATCAGAGATTTTTACAAAAACTATTATGACAAATGGTTGGTCGGTTTTAAAGAAACAAAAGGTGGAAGACGATTTGCATTAGAAGGCGGTATGCCCGATGTTCTAAACCAAAATATTTTATTCTTAGGAGCTGGCGCAGGATTTGTTAGTAAAACGACACATTATCAAAGAAGAAGTCGAGAACAAGCGAAAAGAGATTCTTTTAAAGAGTTAACTGAACAATTTCCTAAAATTTATGGGAATACAACAGGAATACCTTCTAACGTACCAATTGTTTTAAAAGGTACAACTAACCAAAGTCGTCATACTTCATACCAGCAAGGTATGTGTGAAATAAGTTTTCAAGAATTAAATAATGAGGTGCTATAATGAAAGTATTATTTAGTCCAATAGGTAATTCAGATCCGTGGAGAAATCTTTATGATGGTCCTATGTTGAATATTGTACGATATTATAATTTAGATAAGGTTGTATTATATTTTACTAGAACTATTTGGGAAGGAAATGAAAAGAGAAAAGGACATAAAGCTTACGATTGGGAAAAAATTATCCAAACGGTTTCCCCAAATACTGAAGTCAAAATCATTGTTGAGGATGTGGAAAATGCTCAAGATTATGATGCCTATAAAGAGAAATTTCATAAGTATTTAAAAGTAATTGAAGATAGTTATGAAGATTGTGAAATAATTTTAAATGTCACTAGTGGCACACCCCAAATGGAAGCAACATTATGTTTAGAATATATCGTCTATCCTAAAAATAAGAAGTGTGTGCAAGTGAGTACGCCAACTAAAGATAGTAATGTAGGTATCGAATATTCAAATCCTAAAGATGATGTAGAAGAATTTGAAATGGTCAATGAAATAGAAAAGCAATCTGAAAAGCGTTGTAAAGAAATAGACATTTTAAGCTTTAGAGAAGCAATGATTAGATCTCAGATTCTCGGTTTAATAGATAATTATGATTATGAAGGGGCATTAACTATCATTAATCAGCAAGATTCATTTAGAAATAAGAAAAAAATTAAAAATATATTAGCTGAAATAACTGAAAGTATAAAACTGCATAAAATATTTAATGAAATTAATAGTAAATATTCTGATGAAAATTTGAAAAAAGTACTATTTCATTATCTATTATTACAAATGAGATTTGATAGAAATGATATTGCTGAAACTTTAATTAGAGTAAAATCAATTGCTGAATTTCTAGCAGAGTATTACTTAAGACGAAATAATTCGGAGATATTAGTATTAGAAAAAGGTAAAGTGAAATTAAATAATGAAAATAAGGATTTTTTGGAAAATTATAAATCACATTTGACACAAAAAGGTAAAGAATTCAAAAATGAAAAGGATGATTATTTAAATTTACCTGCCTATACAGATATTTTTGAAGTTTTGTATCCACAATCAGAACTATTACAAAACTTAACGCATGTTCTAAATGTAAATGGACTAAGAAACAAAGTTGCTCATGGATTAGAATCATTGAGTTTGTCTCAAAATGGTAGCTCAACACAAATTAAAAATGCTGTTTACGCAGTAAAAGATTTGTTATGTATAATATTTCCGAATGTTGATAATAGTGACTTTGGATATTTTGAAAAGAAAAATACCGAAATAAGAGAGTTATTATGATAAACAAGATTACAGTAGAATTAGACTTACCAGATAGTATTCGTTTTCAATATTTAGGAAGTATTTTACATGGTGTGTTAATGGACTACCTTCCTAATGATATTGCTGATCAGCTACATCATGAATTTGCTTATAGTCCATTGAAGCAAAGAATATATCATAAAAACAAAAAAGTAATTTGGGAAATTGTTTGTATGTCAGATCGATTATTTAATGAGATAGCCAAGCTATTCACTTCTAAAAATAGGTTGTTTTTAAAATATTACCAAGTTTATATTGAGATTTATTCTTTTAATATTGAGAAGGTAAACGTTCAAAATATTATGAATCAACTCTTGCAAACAGAAGAATTGAATCGTTATGTAAGAATTAATATACAGACACCTATGTCTTTTAAATATCAGAGTAGTTATATGATTTTTCCTGAGGTTAAACGTTTCTTTAGAAGTATTATGATACAATTTGATGCTTTTTTTGAAGAATATAAAATGTACGATAAAGAAACATTAGATTTTTTAGAAAAGAATATCAATATTGTTGACTATAAATTGAAAAGTACACGGTTTAACTTAGAAAAAGTTAAAATTCCTTCATTTACAGGAGAAATAGTGTTTAAAATTAAAGGCCCCTTACCTTTTCTACAACTAACTCATTTTTTATTGAAGTTTGGTGAATTTTCTGGATCAGGTATGAAAACAAGCTTAGGCATGGGGAAATATAGTATAATATAACTAGAGTATAGCTGAAATTTAGTTGTCAAAAAATGTGACATTCTGCACTTATAGTACAAGTGATTTGTCACTATTTTTGACAGCACATTTTGCCTTTGAACTATTGATGTGATAGGCTTTAAAGAACTATCTATTCGATAACCACCCCGTAGAACAGGGGACGAGAACTCACCTTCTTTGTTTTTATATTCATTTTGAACACGATTCGATAACCACCCCGTAGAACAGGGGACGAGAACACGTGTTCTTGAGGCATGATACTACCAATTTCATCTATTCGATAACCACCCCGTAGAACAGGGGACGAGAACAAGAATCTACAATAATCTGATATGATGTTTTTATCTTCATTCGATAACCACCCCGTAAAAGAGGGGACGAGAACTCGACACGTTCTTTAAGTGTTTCAAACGCTTTTTCATTCGATAACCACCCCGTAGAACAGGGGACGAGAACTAAGCATGATGAACAACTTGTACTGATTTTACTTCATTCGATAACTACCCCAACGAACAGGGGACGAGAACGGTAATAATAATATCTTTCCAACGTAAGTTACCTATATTCGATAACCACCCCGGAGAACAGGGGACGAAAACTTGAATTTCTCATCTGTGTATTGTGATTGAAGTAAAATCGACAACCACCCCGTAAAAGAGGGGACGAGAACCCACCTTATGAAAAATACTTATTGAAGAATGCTCATTCGATAACCATCCCGTAGAACAGGGGACGAGAACGGGTTTTCACGAGTGATTGTGTCGTGTTTTGTAGTAATTCGATAACCACTCCGTAGAACAGGAGACGAGTACCTCATCTTGATGATCTCAATTGGCTTGTTTCAAAAGAAATCGATAACCTCCGTAAAATAGAGAATAAGTATTAAAAAATATATTTGGTTTGATAAAATATTCTGCAAAAAAGGGGAACAAAAAATCAAGATTTAAACTGTAATTCATTATCTTTGCAATTAATTGACATTCAATTTCTAAATAAGCAGAAACAAAATGTCTTTCATACAAATAATTTCTTTATGATTAAGTTGGAATTAGAAAATCAATACGAAATACGAATAACAGCGAATGGAACGTATATTATTGAGGGATTGGATGCAGTGTATTGCAATTCGAGAGTTGCTACTTAAGAAATTAAAAAGAAGAAAACCAAAAATAGGAATTAAATTTGAAATAAGATATAAAACAAATATTTTTGTCATAATTATTTTAGTAAGTGTTTTATTATTTAATAGGATAGGAACACAGCAAACATAAGCGGTTGAAAGTAAAGTAACGCCTAATAATGCTACAAATATCAGAATTAGTGCTATGAAAGAACATAGTTATCATCTAGAAAGTGTAAATTTAAAAAATGAGTATAAAGAAGATTATTATGTGATTTTTCATTGTAATAAATCTTAACATGGGAATGGAGCTGTTAAACTTTATAAAGATATTTTAGTAAAAACTGGCCCGGAGCTATAGCTGTGACTGACTATCAAGAATGAACTAAAGTAGGTTGTTGTCCATTAACAAAAAAACAATATTTAACATCATCTACTAATAGTGCGAATAATGAGGATTAAAAGTAAACAATTGACAATAATGAACCAACACAGAGTAATCAATTACAGAATTTAAGTATTATTCAAGCAAGTAATAACACTCAAATACAAGTTAAGAATAATACATTACCAGAAACAGATGAACAGTCTAGCTCCGATTTGGTTACAATAGTTGTTTCTGTATTATTTGCTGCACGATCATTATTAATATTTAAAAAACTTTAAAAT
>OBVV01000388.1_pt1 | contig 18642 bp, 15 predicted proteins | sample 1476221 | NCBI WGS metagenome assembly OBVV01 (sample SAMEA2580029, study PRJEB22360) | human gut metagenome | biome: human gut; feature: human-associated habitat; material: faeces | place: Denmark | collected 2008/2010 | reverse complement strand
TTTTATAAAAAATAAAAAACTGTATTCCATCATACAAAAATATGTCACATATCTTTGTTGACAGAATACAGTCTTATTACTATATCATTATGCTCTCTATAATTTTAGCGTCCTTATTAGATTGATTTTAGCACATCAGTTGCAAATGCTTTTGCATTAGCCAAGTCGTTTTCATCTGGGTGAGATGCTGCTTGTGCATGGCGTGCATCACGTTCAGGACTTTTACCATGGGCATGTCCTTCTGGGAACATTTTGTACATCATTTCGATGATTTTTGGATCTACTTTACCTTGGCATTTGAAATAACCTACTGGTGTTTGACCATTTGGCAACAATTTCGCAGCGGCTTCCACAGTTTCTTGTGCATGAGGAGATACAGGTGGAACCCCTAATGTACAGAATAAAGCTACTTTCTCATTTGTGATTTCTTTAAGTACCGCTTGTGCAGCTTTATCAGCGTTACCTTGGTCTGCCCAGAAACCCATAAATACTACATCATAAGATGCTAAATCAGCTGGAACTTCTTTCACAGATACACATGGTGTACCAGCAGGCAAAGCACTTGCCATAGCTTCTGCTACTAATTTTGTATTGCCTGTACGGCTTGAGTAAACTACGATTGCTTTCATTCATTTTTTCACACTTCTAGGAAGTGCGCTCCTTTTACATAACATATAAATACTATACTTAGTATATCATTATTTTCTATGTAACATTGTAGTCTAAGGCACAATGTTCATATATCAGATATACATCCGCAGGCTTAGCCTGCGGATACTGCACTCTCATTACAGAAGTGATTTTAAACGTACTATAGTATGATGCAGCCTACCAACTTTGACCTGGTATACCTGATTCCACTCGATGAGTGGCTATAGAACTATTACAGGAAACTATATATTTGGTTTGGTAAGGTGTGTAGGAGTTCGCCTGTAATAGATACTACCTAAATATTTTTCTTAAATGGACTATGTCCTACTGTGCCATGAGCACGAGTTGTCTCAACATCTCCTGGATGCCCTATTGGGATACCTGCTGGGTGTCCACCTGCTCCATGTGGATGCTTAGGTACACCTGCTGGATGTCCACCCATTGGTACTCCTTCTGGATGACCTTTTGGAATACCCGCTGGGTGTCCGCCTGCCCCATGTGGATGCTTAGGCACACCTGCTGGATGTCCTCCCATTGGTACTCCTTCTGGATGACCTTTTGGAATACCTGCTGGGTGTCCGCCTGCGCCATGAGGATGTTTCGCCACTCCTTCAGGATGACCCCCTACATGTGGATGATCTTTGGGCTTACCACCGTGGTTTTGTGCAGCAATGTTTTCATGTAACAATGTACTTTCACCAGTTAAGATGTATTGAACACATTCAATAACTGTTTGTGTAATATTTACATGCCAGAATCCACCAGCTGTTGTTAAGCGATATAATACGCCATTATATTCCATCAAACCACGAGTTACCCAAGTATCAAGCAGCCAACGTAAATCTTCTAATTTTGCATCCATTTCGATCAAAGCATCTAGATTTAAAACGCCTCGTTCCAAGGAACTGATTACATAATTAGAGAACTCTTGTAGCTCAGATTGTTTCATAAGAACCATAAATGGTTTTTTACCTTCTTCTACAAGGGCTTCATATGGAGGTAATACGCGGTGTAACATTGTCATATAGCCACCTAAATTACCACCGGCACCACAGCCAAATGGATACATTGGATATCCAGCTTTCGCCATAGTGTTGTACATAGAACGTTCACGTGGTGCACGACTCCAATGAGCTGCGCTTAAACGTGTGAAATCACGTTTCATCAAATATTTGACAGCCGATTCATACATCAAAGCTTGCTCTTTAGTAGTAGCTGCTGGGCTTACTTTACCGCGCTCAATCAAGCTTTGTAAATCACTATTTTCAAAAACATTTAATTGATACAAATCCATACCATCTGCTGCAGATTGTTCAAGAAGTTTTAAATCTTCCATCCACACATCCATCGTTTGATCTGGCAAACCGTAGATTAAATCTACAATCACAGAACATTGTTGATATGCCTTTAATTGCTCTAATCGAGACAATACTGTATCTTGATCATCTAAACGACCTAATTGACGACGTACGTGAGTATGGAAAGACTGTACCCCTAAGGACATACGGTTTACACCATGGCTCATCCATACATCCATTTTTTCAGGCACCAAGTCGTGAATACGACCTTCTAATGTCAACTCATAGTCATTGGCCAACGGAAAATATTCTTGAATAGCAGATAACATGCGTTTTGCATTATTAGCTGATAACGATGTCGGCGTACCACCACCGATAAAAATAGTATGAATCAAGCCATCACGGAACCGTGGTTGGTCGGCTGCCATTTGCATTTCTTTCAATAACATATCTACATATTTATCTTCTGCATCTTGATTCGTAGCATGTTGATAGAATCCACAATAAGTACATTTAGTTTGACAGAATGGGATATGAATATATGCCGTTTGCATTTGCCCTGGAACAGGCGGTTGTTGCATTAATTCATTCCATACACGTTGTGCCTCATCCTTTTCTAAAGGACGACCACTTAGACCAGCATGTACCGCACGTTTACTTGTAAAAGCATGTGTCAACGGCGTCGCCGTATCAAAACCAAGTTGAATATTACGTTGTTCCTCCGACATGGAGTCAAATAAAGTTTTTAAATCCATAATTCCTCCTGAATTATTTCTTGTGCCTTTGCACTAGTCACCATTCAAAGTGTAATACACAGTGAATGTATTTGATACTGATGAACCACTACCATTTGGATAGTTGCCTATGCCATAGACAACATCCTGGGTATGGCTATTTAAGATACCTGGACCACCGCCAGCAGATACAGATGCGATATTACCGCCTGCATCGATAGTTACGCTAACTGTAACACTACCTTGTAAATTACGTTTTACTGCCATTGGAGGGTATGTGCCTTGTGCTTGAGCTTGTACAGTAGCTACAAAACCTGCCCAGTCAAATGGGGCATTACCGGTTGTAGTACCTACACCATCGCCATTACCTCCGCCACTACCAGTTCCAGATCCACCACCGCTACCAGAGCCATTGCCACTACCATCGCCAGTACCGTTACCAGTGCCATTACCGCCACCAGATCCACCACCAGTTCCTTGGTTGCTAGATGTTCCATCACTAGCACCTGTCGCAGCATTCGTAGAAGTTGGTACATTAACAGCATCCTCTACCGGTACTGGAGAAGACAGACTTTGTTGTGCAGCCTGTACTTTTGCTTGTACAACTTCTTGGGAAAGAGGTTGTGGGAAGGACACTCCGCCACCACCGCCACCACCGCCAGCGGATGCTTTTAAATCGTCGGAGATAGACATGTCAATTTCAAAAGCATTTTCTGTCTCCTTATGCTCAACTACTGAGACTAAAGCAAGGCCTAATACAACTGCTAGAATAATGTGGATTACAACGGAGATTATATAGGATTTTTTCCAGGAAATATATTGTTCCATGTGTCATCCTTTCTAGCTAGCAGCAATTGAGAACTTCTTAACCCCAATCGTTTTTAGCATATCCATAATGGCAACCACGAATCCATGTTGCGTATTTTTGTCTGCTTGTAGTAGTACCGCTGTATTTGGATTTTCTCCTACTTTGCTAGTAATGTAATTACGAGCTTCATCGATACTATATGGTTTAGAGTCAATCAAAATATGCCCTTCTTTATCTAAGGTGAGGATCACAGGACTTTGTTTGACTTGTGTTGCTGATTGTGCTTGTGGTAACTGTACACCCAAGGACTTTTGTGCCACTGTTTCGATACTATTCATCATAAAGAACACCAATAAGAAGAATATGATATCAATCATTGGCACAATCATGAACTCAGGTTTCATTTTTAATCGACTATTTTGAAACATGAGAATCACTCCATTGCTCTTTCATACCATTTAATAACACCACAGATAACGTTTCTGTATCATTGATGATGGCATCCATACGATGACTGAAATATGTATATACACAGAAGGATAAAATGGCAACTAACAAACCTGTTGCTGTAGCAATCAAGGCTTCCCCAACGCCACCGGAGATAGCAGAGGCACCAGAACCACTGTCAAGGATACTAAATGTACCAATCATGCCAGATACTGTTCCTAATAAACCTAACAATGGAGAAATAGTTACGATAGCGCTTAAGTAGTCCAAATGAATTTTCAAATGAGATGCTTCAATCATCATTTGTTCAGAAAACGCATTTTTCATGCTTGCTTCATTTTTGGAGTACTTTAATCCTGCATTTAAAATCCGACCTGTCGCAGTTTGGTTAGCCGCACATAATTCTTTTGCCTTCGCCCAATCATTTTCTTTTACTGCAAAATACACATCATGACTAAATTCTTTTAGCAATGCAGTATTAGCTTTGAAATACGTATAACGCTCAATTCCAATCGCAATTACAATGATTGATAAAATTACCAATGGATACATTACTAATCCACCGCTGTTAAATAAATGTACAATGTATAAAAGGCTGTCCATATTGTTACCTCCATTAAAAATATGATAATTTTTATCAGCTTATGTATATAATAGCAAATTTAATATTTTCAAATCTACTCTAAAAAGCTTCTATTCAATCCATTCAGACATTTTATTTTTCTTCCTGTATTCACTAGGCTTATGTCCCATAATAACCCGAAATGCTTCTGCAAACTTACTGGCATTTTCATAGCCATATCGATTAGCTATGCTGAGAATACTATCATTTGTATTTACTAGATCTTTGGCTGCTTTTTTGATTCGCATATGCTTTACATACTGATGAATACTACTGCCATAAATCCCTTTAAAACATTTCTTTAATGCCGTTGGTGCTAACCCATATGTTTTTGCCAACTCTTCAATAGTCGGTTTTTGATTTAAATTTTTCATCAAAAATTCGTGCATACGTTTCACACTTTCTACATGTTTGCGTTCAAAATATGGCATACAACAATCGTAATCAGCCGTTAATGTACTTAACAACAGGATGATTTCCATGCATTTTAATTGAAACAAATTTGGCATCACTTCCATTGGCACATCATATAAACTTTTGAAAATATCACTCAACCTTGATTCTCTACGACATACAAAGCCAAATTCAAAATCATTACAGAACCGATTGCATATTTCTCGCAGATCGATACTATTATTACCTACAAATTTATTGACCATTTCTTGAGCTTTTGGAATATAAATAGACAAATTAATTCCTTTGTAAAAAGCCGTAGGAAACTTCGTAGAGTGTACATAACTAGGTGACTCTTTCCACCCCACAGAAATATCATTTTCATCCATATATAACACTTTTCCATTATCAAAGGCGCACTCAATGCGCCCTTCTTTACAATAATGGATTTCAAACATACCTTCTAAAGGTTTCGCCCGATGACGAATTTCTTTCATAGTCACTTCTTGGAAGGTTAATTCTACCCCACCAAACACCGGATAGCTGTGCATCTTCGCCTTGCCTTGAGGCGTATTCATCTCATAAATAGTGCCATGTTCTACCTCTGTGGTAGACAACATATCTAAATCCATCACTTTCGGTTTGAACTTTTCGATAGCATTCATTCTATTTTGACTCATGTTCCTCCTTTCAAAAAAAGCCCACTTGTTGTCTCATACGACTAACAAATGGGCCTCTTTGCCGAATTACATCGCCTACTTTAATCTGAGTATCATTTCTAATACTCATTATATGTATAGTTGGCAACGATTGTCAATATAAAATTTGTCGTTTTAGATTATTTTAAAATATACAGCAAAATTTCAATTCGCATAGTTTTCGATAATATCTATACTAATTTTGTATAAAATTATAAATCCTTACTACTTCTATACCATGTCTTTTTAGATTGTATTAACTAGTTTTTGATTATTTTCCCAAAATTTTATTCACTAGGTTCGTTACATACTCCGATGATGTACTATCGTTTTTTATTTCCTTTGCAATTTGAGGAATCAACAAAAATCTAACCGGTAAGTTAGACGCTCCTGGTGACATGTATTCTAGTATCAAATCTTCTGGTCTATCAAATACATCTAGCAACTGTGTGTCATAAATCGTTTGATGCCCTAAGTAGGGACCTTTTACAGGCACATCATAGGTATATGCACCTTTTGAAGATGTAATCCTGAATGTCCCACTGAATGCGCCACCTAGTGGGTTAAAGTACAATGCATACGGGGTTTTCCCTTCTGTATGCAACACGTATACATTGGAAACACCATAATTCCCCTTATTTTTTACCACCTTACCATTTGTCGTTTCATCAACACCGCTAATGAAAGCATCTTCTCGGTCATTGGCAATTTCAAAGCTTGCAGGACCTGCATCACTATTGAACTTTGGTTCTACTACATGGAATCTGCGCATCCCTTCATAAGTGCCACGCAACTCTACCTCATCGATAGGATGAATTGGCAGCAACGGTAACCCATAGGTAACTGTTGATTTAGGTTCCATTACTGCCACAGAGGCATAGATAGGTTCCGAAGTTGAAAGATCAACGATACCGCTAAATAAATCATCTTTTTTCACGAGGACTTTTTCTAGTTCAGTAAAAATGGGACGTACTTCCCCAGGACGTAATACAAATTCCTTGGCACTGGTATCGTGTGATACTAAAGAAATAGTTCGTGATGTGGCATCCTTTTTGACTTCTTCTTCCACTCTCTTTACCTTTGCTTTTCGAGATTGTTCGAGATTTTCTTTTTGTTGTTTAATGTCTTTTTTTATCACTTTAGAGCGAACAGGAATATTGACTCCTTCTTGCGCCCAAGTACCCAAATCTAATTCTGTCGTAGTGATTTCTTTTTTAGAAAGCTCTCGTCCTACTTTAAAATAGTCTGGACTTGGTTTCGCATAGATAGCTCGCTCAATCTCTACGAATGCTGGGACATTCCCTTTATTTTCTAATAATATACCTACTTTCATCGGTTCTGTTCCTTCATTGACATGATAAAAGTAAATACGACTTTTCCCGTGTAGTGTACCAGCCGCTACAATCCCAGGCTCTTTCACATATTCGGGACTATCTGACAACAACAATGTATCCATTTCTTTTACAGTTTTCACCGCTAAAGGAGTAAATGTATAGTCATCAATATTGACAGTCTTTGGTGTTTGTCCATAGGTAGTACCCAACCCCAATAAGGCTAATACGCTACCTAGCAACCACCGTTTCCATTGTGTTTTGTTCATTAATTTCATAGTTCCTCTATTCTATCGTAAGCCCATCTGGCTCCCATTGTAAGGCAATGGACTCTAATTTACGCAAACGATGTCCAATGCCAGATTTCGTCAATTCCCGTTTGTATTTTGTTTCATAAGCATCTACTAATTCTTGCAAACTTCCATCAGGAAACTCTTGACGTAATATAGCTGCCTCATAAAGACGAATTGGCAAAGAATCAAGACCTTGATGCTTATCAATGATACGGATCGCATCGAGTTGGCGTACTGCTGCATTCACTGTTTTTTGTAGATTTGCTGTTTCACAATTGACTTGTCGATTGATAGTGTTACGAACATCTTTCATAATACGCACATTTTCAAAGTCCATCAGCGCTGATTGAGCTCCCATAATTTGTAAGCACGACGTCACTGCATCGCCTTCCTTTAAATAGACTACAAACTCTTCTTTACGCTCTACCTTCCGTGCATTGAGACGAAACATTTTTAAGACACGAATAATTTGATCCGCAAAATTCTCCTTTGTCGTCATAAACTCTAAATGATAATCACTTTGCGGTTTATTCACAGAACCACATCCAAGAAAGGCCCCTCGCAAAAAGGCACGTCTAGACTCCATATCTTTTAGCCATGCATCAGGAATCATGGCATCTACGGGCCACAATTGTAAATCCTCTAAAGCAAGACGACTCGGTTCTGTAGGTTCTACCGTTAAGGTGTACATATTCTTTTTGCGTAGATTTAACCCTTTACGCACCAGTACAGAAGTAGGTAAATCATACTGTTCTTTGATGATTCCTAGTACTCGTCTAGCTACAGCATTATTGGCCGTCACCAAACGCACCCCTACACGTCCTTGCATACCTAATAAGATGGATCCACCCATCCGTAATAAACAAGAGGCCTCTACCTTGGATGCCCACGCATCTTCTGTTTTAAATTGGCACAATTCATTTTTTACATCTTCTGCAAATGACATAGCCTCTCCTTTTCTACTTCTACTAGAAAATAGAGCCTCTAGAGGCTCTACTTTCATACTTAATGATCTTCTCGTTGTAAGTAATATTCTAAAATATGCGGTTCAATATCGGTCTGCAAAGCATAGACCACATCCATGACCACCTTCGCTAACCGCTCAGAATTGTGAACTGCTTTGTCTTGGCTATCTACTAAATTTGCACGAATAGTCCGAATCCCCATCGATTGCAATACATCCATATCTACTTCCACTGGTTCTTGACCAGCTTGTTTGTAATGTTCTAATGTAGCATCTTGGATTCGATTGTCATTCACTAACACCGTATCGATAATCCCCACTTCACTATGGGCTTCAATGGCTTTCACATGGTCAGACACAGTATACCCATCTGTTTCACCTGGCTGTGTCATGACATTGCAAATATAAATTTTAGCTGCTTTAGAGTTAGCAATATGATCCGCTACCTTATCAATCAGTAGGTTTGGCATTACCGAAGTATATAAACTGCCCGGGCCTAAAATGATGGCATCCGCTTCATCAATAGCTTGTAAGGCCGCTCCTACAGGAGATGGTCTATGTGGTTCTGTATAGACCTTCACAATGGGCTTACCCGCATTAGGGATATTACTTTCCCCTTCTACGATAGTGCCATCTGTCAATTTCGCAATCAATTTGATTTCTTCCGTAGACGAGGGAATAACACGTCCCCGAACTCGTAAGATTTTACTAGATGCTTCTAAGGCTTTTTCCACATCATCTTTCAGCACTTGAGTCATAGCTGTTAAGAATAAGTTCCCAAAACTATGGCCTGACAATTCTGCCCCTTTAGTAAATCGATACTGGAATAGTTCTTCCATGAGTCCTTCTTTTTCCGCTAATGCTACTAAGCAGTTACGCAAATCTCCAGGGGCAATCATTTGAAAATCTTCCCGCAAGCGACCAGAAGAACCTCCATCATCTGCTACCGTCACGATGGCCGTTAAATTTGTGGTTTTACTTTTTAACCCTCGCAATAGCATGGATAAACCAGTACCACCACCGATGACAACAACTTTAGGCCCCTGCCCTAAACGAATTTTTTCAAAAATATAATCGCTTACACCATCTTCTGTATTCGGTAAAATCGCATTCACTATGGTCTGAATGAGCTTACGTATGCCCCACAACATAGCTACTATCCCCGCTACAATACCTGCCAAACCAAGACTAGCAATAACAGTATAGTTATAGGATCCTGTGAGATGAAATAAAAATTCCAAGAAAATATCTTCAAAGTTGCTAATCCACTGGTAGTTCATCATCATAAGAACACCCACTACCAGCCAAATCGTGCCTAAAGAAAATAGGAATAGCCACCGCTTAATATTAATGCCTGGCGCAAACCAGCGCATCCAATTATTATGTTTCATAGGCTTGAGAGACGAAAGAATCGTCCCGCTCCTTTCTTTATAGGTCTAATCGAGAACGTGGATTCACATCTTCTTCTACATGATTACGCATCATATCACGATGTTCCACCGAAACATTACAACCTTTTTCTTTCAAATGTGTATACAGTGCTTCTGCCATGGCCACACTACGATGCATACCGCCTGTACAGCCTACGGCTACCACAAATTGACTTTTTCCTTCTTGTTCATAATTTGGCACAAGAAAATCCAGTGTACTAAAGAAATGCTTTTTAAATTCATCAGTCACTTCAAAGGAGTGGATGTAATCTTTCACCACTGGTACGCGGCCCGATTTATGACGATATTCAGGAATGTAGTACGGGTTCGGCAAGAATCTTACGTCCCATACCATATCCGCATCATTGGGCATGCCAAATTTAAAACCGAAGCTTACCACCGTAATCGCCATGCCATCGGTTTGTTCTTTCACGTGGCTAAAAGTACGGCGCATAAATGATTTCAAAGCCGATGTTTTCATATTTGTGGTATCGATAATATGATCTGCTTTGCTACGTACATCCGCCAAGAGTGCCCGTTCTTGTGAAAGCCCTGTACTAATGCGACCCGATGGTGCCAATGGGTGACTGCGACGTGTTTCTTTATAACGACGAATCAAAGTGTCATCGCTAGCTTCCATAAATACAATTTCATAAGGCACATTCATTGCCGTCAAATCTTCTAAGGCACTGTTTAAATCATCAAAAAATTCACGACTACGGATATCTACTACTAAGGCTACTTGGCTCACTTTAGTGCCTGCACTTTGACGACAAATTTCACTAAACTTAGGAATCAACACAGGAGGAATATTGTCGATACAGAAATATCCCATATCTTCCAAGACTTGCATCACTTGTGTTTTACCTGCTCCGGACATACCGGTCACGATGATTAAACGAAACCCTTCCATGAGGCCCTCCTACAAAATTTTATAACACATTCACTTCGATCCATTTAGCGACACCATCATTTTCATTTGTATCGCATACTTCTTTGGCAATCGTCTTCACATGGTCCTCAGCATTTCCTACTGCCACAGAATGCCCCGTCGCTTGCAACATAGAAATATCATTTTCCGAATTACCAAAGGATACCATATCTGTTAATTCGATGCCCAATCGTTCACCCATGAAGGCTAAAGCTTCCCCCTTAGATACATGAGGTGCCACGATTTCTAGAAAATTTACCTTAGACCGCACTAAATCAACCATATGGCCTACTTCTTCGGAAAGAATAGCAATGACCTCTGTCATACGTTCAGGTTCTTCTACCACTAGTAGTTTGTTTGTCCCTTTTTGAGGTTCATAGATAGCGTCCCCTACATACACAGCCTTGGCACCTGTAATTTCTTCATAAAGGCGAGAAAACTCTGTTTCACTGTGTACCAACAATTTATCATCAATATAGGACTGAATATAGATATTATGCTCTTTTGCGATGGCTAATACTTTACGGGCTACCTCTGGTGGAATCGCTCGTTCCCAAATGAGTTCCTTACTTTCCACACGTTGAATGACACCGCCAGAATACAGTACCATCGGTACATCGCCTAAGCCTAAACGATGTGCTACAGGATATGCCGTTTGGTACATACGGCCTGTGGCAATGAGCACCTCAATTCCCTTCTCCTGTGCTTGTTTAAGCACATCTTTTGTATAGTCAGACACAGTGTTATCATCACGTAACAGCGTATCATCTAAATCTATGGCTAATAATTTCATAACATCACTCCTTCATCATATCTTTCATTATACCATATAACAACATATAACCACTGCATAAGTATCACTAAGATACAAATAGTTCTATCCAAAATGATATAAAAAATGACTCAACCATCGCTGTTAGCCACAACTCTTAGATGAGCATCACCACATTGGGGAAAATAAAAACACGACAGGTTATACAATCTAGTATAGTACTAGTATGCAAACCTGTCGCAATTGTATTTCTTTATGGTCTAATGCCTATTGATGCATTAGGAAAACAGATGATCTATGCCATTCATATCTAGAATGGTACCAATCGTAAATGGTCCAAAAATGCCAAAACGAGCACTTACTTCATCAAAGCGCATTTCATTGACGATTTTTTTGAACTGAATTGGATCATCGCTCATCAAGGTAATGCCCCATTCCCAATCGTCCATACCAAACGCGCCTGTGGTAAACTCTTTGATAGTGTCTTCATATTTTTTGCCAATTTGACCATGAGAACGCATCATACTACCACGACTTTGACGATCTAGCATGTACCAGTTATCTGTCAAATTACGTTGCTTAGCCATAGGGTAAAAGCACATGCAAGCCAATCTAGGAATTTTAGGGTATAACCGGGCTTGCACTTTGGGATGATCCTTTGGAGATTTTACATAATTGCTTACTTCAATCACAGATACAAAGGAAGATTCTGGTTGTAATACGCTAAAGATTGGTAATTTTTTTAGTGTCAGCTCTACTTCATTCAACTCTTGCAAAGTTGGTTGCAAGAACCAAAACATAATATCTCCCTTATGACCATTGATTTGGTACATAGCATAGCTACTTTCATTAGCTTCATGAGCTGTTTCTAAATTGCCAATAAACTCCTTAAAAGATTGTAATGCTTCACGTTGTTGCTCAACAGACCAAGTTCTCCATTTTTCAAAATTAATGGAATAATTAGCATGCAAGCTAAACCAACCTTCGTATGTTTCAGGTACTTTTTCTAGTCCTGTTATTTCTGGACGTCCTTCCATAAACACTGCGCCAGGATGACCGTGCTTAGATTCTTGATGTCCCTCCACTGAGCCTACTCCATGATGTACGGGTTTAGATTCTGTATGTGTATCCATAGAAACTACCTCCTTAGTTTCTTCTTTCCATGCTTCTACTAATTCATATGCTTGTTTGATGCCATCTGGCATACCTACCCCTTTAAATGGCGTTCCAATCAATGCTAGTCCTGGATAGTTCTGTGCCACATGTTTCATGAGTGTAGCCACCCGTTCTTTATGTCCTACTTCATATTGCGGCATACTTTTTTGTAATCGCACTACTTCCATCCACTCTGGATTTCCTATGAACTCTAATATCTTCCGTATTTCTGAAAGTGCCAATTCACACAACTTTTCTTCACTGTGAGTATCCACCGTCGTGTCTGTAGGCTTTCCTAAAAAGACACGTAGTACAACTTTATCTTGCGGTGTCGTTTGTGGCCATTTGCTAGAAATATACGTACATGCCGTCAATGGCGTCTCTGTACAGCGGGTGATGACAAAACCTGTACCTTGCAATGGTTTTGTAAACGCTGATTCGGGAAGGCTCATTATAACAATAGCACAAGATGATTGTTCCATATGGCGTAAGTCTTCAAAATTTGTATCTCCCACAAAAAAATGTTCATAAGATTTCGGCGGAGTGGTGATTACAAGTCGATCATACGTGTCTGTGCCTGCATGTGTTTGCACTAGATAGCGCTCATCTGTGTAGGATGCACTTAGTACCTCAGTAGATAGATGCAAGGAAACATTCTTCGGCATTTGCTCTACTAGAGCATCTACTAAAGATTCTAATCCTCCCGTTAACTGCGCAAATTGACCTTCTGTAGCAGCCCCAGATTGTTTGCGCATACTTTGCATAGCCATCATACCTTTCACCAAGTTTCCATGCTTTTGTTCTAACTGACGAAATTCTGGAAAGGTTCCCAGTAAGCTTAATCGTTTTAAGTCACCACCGTAGATACCAGCTAAGAGGGGCTCAATTAACAAATTGATTAGTTCATCTCCTAAATGATAGCGGAAAAAGGCATCGATACTCATATCCTCATTTCCTGGATAGGGCTTCTTAAACATATCTAATCCAGCTCGTAATTTACCAGACCAACTCAATAAGCTAGATTTAGCAAAGGGAAGAAACTCCGTAGGAATCCCAATAATCGAACCTCCAGGGATGGGTTTCATTTGCCCTTGATGATAAATATAGGATTCTCCCGTAGCATTGCGCACTAAGGTATCACCTAATCCCAATTCCTTCACCAAATCTGTCATAGCTGTTTTTCTAGCTAAATACGAATCAGGTCCTACTTCCACCACATAGCCATCATGGCGTTTTGTTTGCACTTTACCACCCCAACGATTTGAGGATTCTAACACATGAATCTCCCAGTGAGGAAATGCCTTACTCATATAATAGGCAGATGATAGTCCCGTTAACCCACCGCCAATAATTGCTACTTTCACATTACACCTCCCGTAATAGAGCTTGTGTGACACTATGTGCCATGGCTTTTACAAAAAGATTATCCTCATCTGGCATAGGCACACGCACATAGGTCATACCTAAGTGATCACATTGTTCACGCCGTTCTATATCTAAATCATAGGACACTTCCATATGGGTACAAGTAAAGCCGATGGGAACATATACCACATGTGTATATCCCTTTGTACTAGCTTGTTCTGTAACAGCTTCCACCGTAGGAGTTAACCATTCTCCACGAGTACCTGCACTTTGCCAAGCTAAGGTCGCATTTGGCAACATCAATTGACCTGCTATGGACTGCATCACTTGCTGTAAACTATGCACATATCCATCATAGGAAATACCTTTCATCAATGGCACACTATGGGCAGTAAAAACATACAGTGGTTTTGCCGTAGCAGGCAATGTACGCATAGTACTCTGTACTCGGTCTGCCCAAGATTGCACTAATGTCGGTGCATCCGCCCAATTCTGTACTACCTTCCATCGGTCATTCATAAACGGTTTCAGTGAATCTAGATAGGATACATTTAATATATCTGTTCCATAAGGATTCATCATGAGCACCACCACTCCATCATAGTGCCCCAATTCCTTGGCTACATCCCCAATAAGTGGTTCTATATATTTATGTGCTTGTACCACCGTTACCTTTGCACCAGGCAGTTTTTGTTGTACTTCATCTTGTAATCTTTTAACTTGCCATGCAGTGGACTCCATTAATCGGGATTGTCCACCGATACGTTCATACTTATGACGTAAAACCTGTAATTCTTCCTCACTTGGTCTATGGCCTCTCCGTATGCGAGTGTAATACCCTTCTATATCCTCTAAAGAGCGAGGAGAACCATAATCTAACACAAATATACAAACTTGTTGTATTTCTTTATCCTCTGTCATGTACATACTCCACGATCTTTCGCAATACTTTAGGATTTGCATCTGGCACAACGCCATGACCTAAATTGAAAATATGCTTTCCATGGGCAGCACCTTCTTCTAAAATGCGGTCAATTTCATGTTGAATTGTTTTCCAATCTGCGAATAAATAGGCAGGATCTAAATTCCCCTGTAATGTCTGTGTAATCCCCATCGCGCTAGCTTCTGCAATGGAACATCTCCAATCACAACCGATGACATCTAAAGGCAATTCTTTCCACACTGGGAATAAATGCTTTGTACCTACCCCAAACATAGTGATAGGAATATGTGGATACCGCTCTTTGATGGTTCCGATGATTCGTTTCATATACGGAAATACGCCTGTTTCATATTGCTCCATTGAAAGTGTGCCAATCCAAGAATCAAAAATCTGAATGGCCTGTACACCTGCCTTAATTTGCCCCTCCATATAGGTAATGGACATGATCGTCAAGCGCTCCATCAAAGCATGCCAAATCTCTGGAGTTGCTACTAAACATTGGCGTGTTTTCTGATAACTTTTAGAAGGGCCCCCTTCAATCATGTAACTAGCCAATGTGAAAGGAGCCCCTGCAAAGCCAATCAATGGTACCGCAAGCATTTCCTTCGTGAGAATCTGAATTGTTTTTACCATAAAGTCCAACGATTCTTCTACTACAATATCCCGTAAATTTGCTACATCTTCTTGAGAACGTATGGGATTTGCAATGACAGGTCCTACGCCAGGTTTGATGGTTACATCTACACCCATAGGTACCAAAGGAGTCATGATATCTTTGTACAAAATAGCCGCATCTACATCATATTCATGAACAGGCAGAGCCGTTACTTTTGCACATAATTCCGGTTGATGAGTAATCTCAAATAGGCTATATCGCTCTTTTATCTTACGATACGCCTCTTGACTGCGCCCCGCTTGACGCATAAACCAAACTGGTCTACGGGACACCGACTCACCTGCAATCATTTGCAAATAATCTTGTCGTTGTTTCATATATAATTACACCTTACCTTTTACCAAACCAAACTTGGATTCTATACTCTATTGTAGCATATGGCACCTATAATTACCTATATATTCTATCACTACATATAGAGCATATATCGATTTCTGTCTATAAGGTAATATTAAGTATCTAAAATGTGCTTACCTTCCATTACTATATAACTTTTCATTATTTGTAGTATATTATCCCATATACACCAAAAGAGGCTGTTACAAACATGTAAAACGTACATATTGTTACAGCCTCTGAGCCTTCTTTATAAGGGCAGGTCCTTATTAAATAAGAAACCTTTGATACCTCTGCTCTTTGGTTATATGTCTTGTATCCTTACATACTCTGCCCCTAGCATATGAGCAATCTCTTTCCCTCGATTCATACGAACAAAGCTAGTATCGGTATCGATCACAGTCGTTTGTATGCGTTCCCAAGTAAGCCAGTTACCAATTTGTTCCAGCCCTTGTAGTGCTTGAGATGTTATTTTCCCATCCGTTATGACTACTACTTTTGCCTGTACGTGGCCAATCTGTGCAAGATCCTTTTCTATCTGTTGGACAGCCTCTTCTAAGCCCTTTACAAAAGGAGTTTTGCCACCAATACGTGCAGCCTCCAAGGCTCTTGGAATCCTTTCGACTTGTTTTGTCAATGATACGACACATTGAGCCCCCTGCTTTTGAAAAGTTATGAGCGATACATACTGTCGCTTTACATACATCATCTGTATTACTTGTGAAAGTAACTTCTCGGTCCCCTTTAATCGTTGTCTCTGCCCCATCGATCCGCTTGTATCAACTACTAAATAGATGGCTTCTTTTGGCATTTCCTGATGCATAGCATATCTGACATCTTCTATGGTTAGCCGAATAGGTAATTGGCGACTACGTATAATCCCTTGTGCTATCGTTGAAATCCAAGCAATGGTTCTCCCCGTAGCTCCTTGACGATGCACCTTAGGGCCTCTACCGTCAGCACTGATGTCTATTTGTTTCTCTTCGGATCCAGATTGCAACATCCCATATAGATGTAACACCTGCGTTTCCACTGCTTCCGAAAGTACAAAGAACTCCTCTATCTTACCTGTATTAAACTTACGCTGTCCCTGTCCGTTGGTATCTTTTTCTTTCTCTGTTCCATCATGACTTGCATCTAGTTCCTCTTCTATCTGATCTAGTTCTAGAGGGCTTTCCTCTCTTGATTGTCCATCATGAGATTCATCGCTATCTGTTGTCATCCTCTGAGGCATGCTTCCTATTTGCTCATCACGGTCGTTCTTCCTATCCATCCCTTTTGAGCCATTGTCCTCTTGTTCTCGGTTTGAACTGTCCTCTTTCGTTCTCTCTTGTTCGATTCTTGTCTCATCGGGGGCCCTTCGATCTGATGGATTCTGTGCATCTCCATCTTGAGATGTTCGAGGAGTCACTAGGTTCTTCATTTTCTGTGGTAATGTCCAAGGAAGTACTGTTTCTACATCGATAGGCTCCACAAATTGATGACCTTTTTCTCTAGCTAAACCTATGGCCGCTTTTAGTAAAATATATTCCATGCCCATAAAGGAAATGTTACATCTCTCTACCAGACTGGAAATATATGTATATATACTATCATGCACGGTGGGGGTTCTAGGTGCATCCATAACTGTTCTCTCGTGAAGAGTCCCCTCTCTGTGGTGACTTTCACGAGCCACGCCTATCTCATAGGTTTCCGCATCGTCCCTATCTGCTAGGACCCGCACTCTAGTGTCCACATCCGGTGATTCTATGGGTATCCACACATCCATATCATAGACCCACTCTGATAACCCTTCTGTTCCCGTATAAGTCCCAATGATTTGTAGTGGTCTTCCTGCTTGGTACCGCCGATTTTGCTCATAAAGAATCCGTAACCACGTAGAGCGGTCAAAGTGATCCAATCCTTCGCAGATAAGCAAGTCATACACATCCCAAGGATGTGCTTGTTTTACAATTTGGGATGTTTCTATGGTCCTTTGTATATCCACCGCTTCCTGCATAGCACTCACATCTGTATGAGATGTAATCGTCGTATAGGTTCGGCCCCTATCATGCAATGCTTGTAACAGAGCATAAGTTTTTCCCGTTCCTACTTCACCTGAAATCAGTAATGTCCGCAACAAAGGTTCTTGCAAAAAGAGGTGAATGCCTGTATTCAGTTGTAAACTCATACCATTCACCTCCTTTAACAAAATCTTTGATGATTCTACTACTTCTGTATCCCTTCATAGGTAGCCCATAGATTCTCTAACATAGTTTCATCAAATTCACGTTGCTCAAAAGGTTTCCGTTTCATCCGATGCGCCACCACAAGCGGTGTCAACTGTTTCAGATGATCGATGGTCACATGGGGCTCCCCTTGTAAGGCCGCCAAAGCACGGCTACTATTGAGCAAGGTAATGTCTGAACGATGCCCCTCGACGCCAAGGGTAATCGATATATTAGCAATCAATTCTAATAGATTTGCATCTACCCCAATGGTAGTCAAGGCTTTGCGCGCTGTTTCAATGGTTTTACGCAACGTTCCATCGTCCTTCCTGTAAGACTCAATAAATGCTTGTGGATTATCTTCAAAGGCCAATCGACGGCGCAATACTTCCATCCGCAACGCTACATCTGTTTCTGCTTTCACAGTCACAGATAGACCAAAGCGATCCAACAATTGCGGGCGAATAGCCCCCTCTTCGGGGTTCATGGTGCCCACCAAAATAAATCGTGATGGATGACTATGGCTAATGCCCTCACGTTCAACCCGATTCCCACCCATCGCCGCCACATCTAACAATCGGTACGAGG
>OBVV01000387.1_pt1 | contig 18667 bp, 19 predicted proteins | sample 1476221 | NCBI WGS metagenome assembly OBVV01 (sample SAMEA2580029, study PRJEB22360) | human gut metagenome | biome: human gut; feature: human-associated habitat; material: faeces | place: Denmark | collected 2008/2010 | reverse complement strand
TAAAATTCTTAAAAATTATGGTATAATTTATGTTAATAAACTCGATATAGAGTTTAATGGATGATTCTATTGATGCCAATATTTTAGGATTAGCCGATTGGTTTTCTTTGGAAAGTGCATCCATTCATGGATACTGATAAAATATGACGAATTTGTCTAAAATATAGATGAAATATAGTTAAAAATAGGAGGAATACTATGACTAAGAAAAATTTTGAAGAGACAAATGATCCTAAATCAACTGTCTCGAAGGTAGTGAAAGGATCTTCTCCAGCTACAATTAGGAGCAAGGTATTTAAAATAAAAGTCTATATTGGCATTGCCATTAGTCTTTTGGTTGTTGCAATCCTAGCAAGTATCTTCTTATTCTCATCTAATAAGGCAAATAAAGAGTCAAGTCTAGCATCGTCTGTAACTTCAACTAAAGAGTCAACAAGTCAGACATCTACAAACCAAGGAAAAACAGATGAGACTGATAAAGATAAGCAAGAGGAAATCCAGAAACTCAAGAATCAACTGACTGATTTAGACACCAAGATTACTGAAGCAGAATCACTTGTTAGCAAGCTAAAAGAAGAAACTGCAGTTCCGAAACTGGATATTGAAGCACTAAGAAATAATGATTTATCTAGTTTGAAAGGCACATGGCGTAGTCAATCTGGCAATGAATACATTATTAATAATTCTGGAGAAGTAGATGCCACTTGGTTTACAAATGATCAAAAGTACGAATCTGTAGTTGGATTAAAGGTATCAAAAGGTCAAGATCGTCGTAACCCTGAGACAGCTTCTCTAAGTGCTTGGGCAAAAGATTCTGTTGCTGGAGGATTTGTAGTAGTTGCTGTTCCAAGTGGAGTTGTCATGAAACCTGGTGATGATGGAAAACTGACAGATAAAAGCAATCATGACGAGGAGAGACTGTTTGCAGGACAGCAGTATGAAGCGATGTTATCGAGACCAGAAGATGTTTATTATCGTGTAAAACCAGATACTAGTAAACTTGATGAAGAGGAGAAGCATTTAGCTCAACTACAGGCTGAACGCGAAGCAATCAAAACTTCTCTAGAATCTAAGGAAAAGAAAAATACGAACTAGAAAAAACTAGTTTAGAATCTAACTGTCGATTGTTTTAGTTCAGAAATACTGTTGCAATCGCTAGAATGAAGAAGCTCATTAGGGCTTCTTTTCTTTTATCTTAACTATTGAACCACTTAGACTGAGATAGAGACCAGATAGGCAACAGAGCTTGTTCTTGAAACTGACCTCTGCTATAATAATTTTTGTAAGAGATGCGAGCGTCGACATCAGACAAGTCAAGTTCATAAAAAAGTAATGGGAGATAAAAATGAAAAAATTATTAGGTATTGGATTCTTGCTAGTTTCAGCTTTGATTTTGTATTTTGGTTCTGTTGGATGGCCAAGTTTGGATGTCAACCCATGGTCACTCATTCCGGTAGGTTTGTTCCTCTTTTTCACTCTAGAGAATCTTTTAAAAAAAGATTACAAGGCTAGTCTGATGTGTTTGATTATTGCCTTTATCATCGCCAATGCAATTTTGGACCTTTTACCAATTTCAAGTGGCTTGGTAATTGGAGCGGGCGTACTAGCTTGCATTGGTATTGGGTACCTCTTTACTGATAAAGATAAAAAATAAGACAAATAGAAAAGGCCTCGAGGTTTCTCGAGACCCTTTTTTACTTACCAGCGTAATATTTTTGAATTCCTTTCACGATACCTGTTACAAGCTTATCTTGATAGTGGCTATCTCGAATCTGTTGATTTTCAGCGAAATTATCCATATAACCTAGCTCTAGGAGGACGGCTGGTTTAGCAGTTTCTCGAAGAACGGCAAAGCTTCTTTCCAATAAACCAGCATCTTTAGCACCAGTTTCAGCTAACAATGAAGAATGGATAGCTGCTGCGAGGCGCTTGCTTTCGCTCATACGGTCAGGATGGTTATGCCAGTATGGGTTGATTTTACTTGGATAATCAGGTTCATCACTGTAGGAATAGGTTTGAATTCCACTAGATTTTGAGTATGCACTACCAGTCGCATTGAAGTGAATACTGATAAAGATGTCAGAGTTAGTCTTGTTAACCATACGAGAACGTTCTGTTATGAAGTCTACATCAATATCGATATCACGTGAAGTGAGAACTTTGTAGCCAAGTTCTTCTAACTTTTTGCGTAATTTACGATACACCTGCATGTTGAGGTCTTTTTCAGCGATATTGTAATAGTATGCACCTGAGTCTCTTCCCCCATGTCCAGGATCCAAAAAGATGGTTTTACTGTATTGGCCTTTTACAAAACCAACTTCTTTTGAGACCTCAGAAATCCATTGACCATTTTTGTGGAACAGATGATCTTTACCGTCAATTTTGTAAGTTCCGGAAATATAATGTCCATTATCATCTAAGTAGTAGCGGGCCTTATAAGTGTCGTCGTAAATCCACTCTTTTTTAGCCATATAACCACCAGCTTTGAGGTAATAAGCTCCAATCCATTCTTTTGATGCATACATTCCACCATGCTTCAAAAAGAACCAGCTATTATAATTTTTATCAAATATCCATTCATTATCAGCCATAGCCCCATTGGTTTTTAGATAATAGCTTCCCGACCATTTATCGGCTAACATAGCTCCATCTTGAGCAAAAGAATACCAAGAACCGCTGATTTTTTCCCATTTGTTTTGGACAAATTTTCCAGATGCGTTCGCATAGAACCAGGTATCTTTAATTTTTACCCAGCTATTTTCAGCCATAGCACCACTATTATTAAATAGGTAGCCCTTAAATGTAGTTGAGCTCAACATGATTCCCTTTTTATCAAAGTAGTACCAAGAACCATTGACTTTCTCCCACTTGTCCTGAGAAATTTTTCCAGAGGATGTTGCATAGTACCAATTTTGGTCGATTTTTGCCCAGCCGTTTGTGGCCATAGCACCACTTTTGGTCAGTAAGTAGCTGTCAAAAGTAGTATTACTAAGCATGATTCCATCTTTGTCGAAGTAATACCAAGAATCAGCAATTTTTTCCCATTTATTCTGAGAAATTTTTCCTGAAGAACTAGCAAAGTACCACTTTCCATTGATGAAGTTCCAACCGTTCTCAGCCATCACTCCATCTTTATTGAATACATAACCATCAAAGGTTGTATTGCTTAGTCGATTTCCATCTTTGTTGAAGTAGTACCACTTTCCTTGGATTTTTTTCCAGTTGATAACAGGTTTATTGTGTTCATAAAATCGCCAGTTATTATTTTCTTCCTGCCAACCTTCTTTGACTTTTTCAACTTTTTTTTCTTCTTTTTTTACTTCCGCTTTCTCCTCTGCTTTAGCGGGAGTTTTTTTCGATTTGTTCTTCTTTGTCATTAACTTTAGAAGAATTGTCTGTTTTTTCAACCTTCTCTTTCGATTTTTCTTGGTTTTCGATTTTTGAAGTACTTGAGTGAGGAATTGTTACATTTTCTCGTACTCCCTCTGCTTTATTTTCTTGAGCATGAGCAGTTGCTTGAGTGTATCCTAAAATAGATAGGGAAACAACACTAGCAAGTATAACTTTTTTCATATTTATCTCCTTTTGTTTTTTTGCTTATTATAATAAAATTTTGCTGATTTCTCAACTATCAAACTGGACTTCTTCTAGTAGATAGTCGATAAAGCGTTCACCCATCTTAGACAAGCTGGTTTTTTCATGCTGGATATAGACCAGTTCAATTGGGTCATCAATATCCAGTGGGATGGAAACGATATTGTCTCCGTTGAGGTTGCTGTTCAAAATTCCTGTCGCAATGGTATAACCGTCCAAACCAATCAAGAGGTTAAAGAGAGTGGCACGGTCGCTGACTACAATAGATTTTTTGTGGTATTCCTGCGAGAGAATCTCTTCTGAAAAGTAGAAGGAGTTGTGAGTTCCTTGGTCATAGCTGAGGTAAGGAAAGTTCTCCAAGTCTTCTAGTTTGACCTTGTCTTTCTTTGCCAGAGGATTGGTCTTGCTGACAAAGATATGAGGTTGAGCTGTAAAGAGATGGTGAGCTAGCAGGTGGTTGTCATCCAGCATTTTGGTTAAAACATCACGGTTGTAGCTGTTTAAGAAGAGGACACCGACCTCACTACGGAAGTTCTTGACGTCATCGATAATCTCCCAAGTCCGAGTTTCACGAAGAAAGAGCTCATATTTCTCCATATCACTTTTCTTGAGCAGAGAGACAAAGGCATTGACCACAAAGGCATAGTGTTGAGACGAAACGCTAAAGAGTTCACGGTGGGCGACAGGATTTTTATAGCGTTCTTCTAGAAGCTGAGTTTGCTCGACAACCTGACGGGCATAAGAGAGGAACTCCATGCCATCACGGGTCAAGGTAATACCCTTAGGATTACGAATAAAAATTTCAATACCCATTTCATTTTCTAAATCTCGAACAGCATTAGAAAGACTCGGTTGGGTGATAAAGAGCTGCTTGGCTGCCTCATTCATGGAGCCAGTTTCGACGATTTTGATAATATAATGTAATTGTTGAATTCTCATGTTTTTATTGTACCACACTTGCGTCAGAATCGCCAAGGAAGATAGGAAAATCAGGAGCATTGTGTGAGTCTCTTCTTGAAAAAAACATAAAATTTTGCTAGAATGAGTCTTATGAAAACATTCTATGATGTGCAGCAATTCCTCAAACGATTTGGTATTATTGTTTACATGGGAAAACGCTTATATGATATTGAACTGATGAAGCTGGAACTCTCTCGGATTTACGATGCAGGGTTGATGGACAAACTAGACTATCTAGAAGCAGAAGCGGTTCTTCGCAGAGAGCACAAGGTAGAATTGGATTATATTGAGAAAAATGGAGAAATGAACTAATGGTTACTTGGATTTTGTTGGCACTTATACTAGCAATGTTGGCGTGGATGGGCTTTAACTATCTCCGTATTCGTCGTGCGGCTAAAATCGTAGACAATGAGGAGTTTGAAGCCTTGATTCGTACGGGTCAATTGATTGATTTGCGTGAACCAGCTGAATTTCACAGAAAACATATCCTTGGTGCACGCAATATTCCTTCAAGTCAGTTGAAGACTAGTCTTGTAGCCCTTCGTAAGGAGAAACCTGTCCTTCTTTACGAAAATCAACGTGCGCAACGTGTCACAAATGCAGCGCTCTATCTGAAAAAGCAAGGTTTCTCTGAGATTTATATTCTTTCTTATGGATTGGATTCTTGGAATGGAAAAGTGAAGACTAATTAACATAAGCTAAATTCTCAAACTAAGTTCCGTTTTGGGTAGACAAGTGGACGTTTCTTTGAGAGAATGCTATGATTAATATGATGAAAAAACGTATAGTATTATATAGACAAAACATATTTCTTTTGATATAATTTAGTGGTAATAATTTTAGGAGTTTTATAATATGAAAGAAAAGAAGAAATCTTCCCTTGTTTTAGGTATCCTATCTATCGTTCTTGGTTTGCTATCTCCAATCGTAGGTCTCGTTTTGGGGATCATTGGTCTAGTCTTGGCTAATTCACATCAAAAAGAATCTGAATTAGACTATAAAACAGAACGAATTCTAAATATCGTAGGAATTGTAGTTTCTGTAATTAACTGGGTTGCAGGACTCCTCTTAATGATGCACTAATCAGGATTCTAACAAAAAAAGCTTTATTTTTAAAAGCTTTTTTGTTTTATCCACTCTTCTCGGTTCAAGAACCGGATAATATAGTGCTAACATTTTTCACCCAATTGATAAAGCCGATTTTTATGGTATTATTCATTTGTGTTTAGTTTAAGGAGTTTTTAGAAAATGCAAGAAAAGAAAAAAAATCCACTTTTTGTGGGTATCTTGTCGATTATTCTTGGTTTGTTATTTCCGTTGGGAGGTATTGGTTTAGGTATTACCAGTTTATTGTTTGCTAACTCACTTCAAAAAGAATCTGGACTAGACTATAAAACAGAAAAAATTATAGCTATTGTAGGGATTGTTCTTTCTGCTCTTAACTGGATTGTTGGAATTATCTTACACATGAGTTAAAGAAGATTAAAAAAGCTTTAAACATAAAGCTTTTTTCTTTTATCCACTTTTTTCTAAATAGTTTTTAACGACTTCCAATTCCTCTGGATTCAAGGGACGGTATTGACCTTCTGCTAGTTCTGGGTCTAATGTAAAATCACCGAACTGGACTCGTTTGAGAGAGGTCACCTTGACACCGACTGAGAGGAACATTTTCTTAACCTGATGAAATTTCCCTTCAGAGATGGTGATGGAGGCATGGCTCTCTGTAGGGCTTATGGATAGAATTTCTAGTTTGGCAGGTTTGCAGACAGTACCATCTAAAAAGACAATTCCCTTTTGAAAGGTTTGGATATGGTCAGGTGTTAGAAGTCCATTGACCTCAACTCGATAAGTCTTATCGACATGATACTGGGGATGGAGGAGCTGAAAGCCCAAGGGACCGTTATCGGTCAAGAGGAGGAGGCCAGTCGTATCTCGGTCCAGTCGACCGACGGCATAGAGCTTGTCAGACTGGATGTCAGGCGGAAGGAGGTCCATGACGGTTGGAAGTTCCTTGTCTTTGTTGGCTGTAACGACACCAGCAGGTTTATGAAGCATAAGGTAGGTGTGCTCATAGCCTTGAATGATACGGTCCTGAAAGAGGAGCTCTTGTAGTCCTGTATCGATATTTTGAGCTAGGGAGTGGGCTGGGCGACCATCGACTAGAATTTCCTCTTTGAGTAAGGCTTGCTTCATGGTCTTTCGACTGATTTTTTCTTGAGCTAATAAATTATCTAAACGCATACTGTGCCTATCTTATCATAAGTCGCTTGCTTTGAAAAGGCTTGACGTGAAAAGAAAAGCGGAGTGAAAACATTTACACTTGCTTGAGTTATGTTATTTACTTGAAATTATGGTATAATCGTTCAGTTAGAAAATAAATTTTGAATATTATAGAGGAAATCATGACAAAATTAAGAGAAGATATCCGTAACATTGCGATTATCGCCCACGTTGACCACGGTAAAACAACCCTCGTTGACGAATTATTGAAACAATCAGAAACGCTTGATGCACGTACTGAATTGGCTGAGCGTGCTATGGACTCGAACGATATCGAGAAAGAGCGTGGAATTACCATCCTTGCTAAAAATACAGCCGTTGCCTACAACGGAACTCGTATCAACATCATGGACACACCAGGACACGCGGACTTCGGTGGAGAAGTTGAGCGTATCATGAAAATGGTTGACGGTGTTGTCTTGGTCGTAGATGCCTACGAAGGAACAATGCCACAGACTCGTTTCGTATTGAAAAAAGCTTTGGAACAAGACCTTGTCCCAATCGTGGTTGTTAACAAAATCGATAAACCATCAGCTCGCCCAGCAGAAGTAGTGGACGAAGTCTTGGAACTTTTCATCGAGCTTGGTGCAGATGATGACCAGCTTGACTTCCCAGTGGTCTATGCTTCAGCGATCAACGGAACTTCTTCATTGTCAGATGATCCAGCTGACCAAGAAGCTACTATGGCACCAATCTTTGACACAATTATCGACCACATCCCAGCTCCTGTAGACAACTCAGATGAGCCTTTGCAGTTCCAAGTGTCACTTTTGGACTACAACGACTTCGTTGGACGTATCGGTATCGGTCGTGTCTTCCGTGGTACTGTTAAGGTTGGGGACCAAGTTACCCTTTCTAAACTTGATGGCACAACTAAAAACTTCCGTGTTACAAAACTCTTTGGTTTCTTTGGTTTGGAACGTCGTGAAATCCAAGAAGCCAAAGCAGGTGATTTGATTGCCGTTTCTGGTATGGAAGATATCTTTGTCGGTGAAACTATCACTCCGACAGACGCAGTTGAAGCTCTTCCAATCCTACACATCGATGAGCCAACTCTTCAAATGACTTTCTTGGTTAACAACTCACCATTTGCTGGTAAAGAAGGTAAATGGGTAACTTCTCGTAAGGTGGAAGAACGCTTGCAGGCAGAATTGCAAACAGACGTTTCCCTTCGTGTTGACTCAACTGATTCACCAGATAAATGGACTGTTTCAGGACGTGGAGAATTGCACTTGTCAATCCTTATCGAAACAATGCGTCGTGAGGGATATGAACTTCAAGTATCTCGTCCAGAAGTTATCGTAAAAGAAATCGACGGTGTTAAATGTGAGCCATTTGAGCGTGTACAAATCGACACTCCAGAAGAATACCAAGGATCTGTTATCCAAAGCCTTTCTGAACGTAAGGGTGAAATGTTGGATATGATTTCAACTGGTAATGGTCAAACTCGTTTGGTCTTCCTTGTTCCAGCGCGTGGGTTGATCGGTTACTCAACTGAGTTCTTGTCAATGACTCGTGGTTACGGTATCATGAACCATACCTTCGATCAATACTTGCCATTGATTCCAGGTGAAATTGGTGGTCGTCACCGTGGTGCCCTTGTTTCTATCGATGCTGGTAAGGCTACAACTTACTCAATCATGTCTATCGAAGAACGTGGTACAATCTTTGTTAACCCAGGTACTGAGGTTTACGAAGGAATGATTATCGGTGAAAACTCTCGTGAAAATGACTTGACAGTTAACATCACTAAGGCAAAACAAATGACCAACGTCCGTTCAGCTACTAAGGACCAAACAGCTGTTATCAAGACTCCTCGTATCTTGACACTTGAAGAGTCTCTTGAGTTCTTGAACGATGATGAGTACATGGAAGTAACGCCTGAGTCAATCCGTTTGCGTAAACAAATCCTTAACAAGGCAGAGCGTGAGAAAGCTAACAAGAAGAAAAAATCAGCTGAATAAGAGCTAGAAAGAGATAAAGATGGTTTATTTAATCATAGGACTCCTCTTATTACTACTCTATGTATTTGCGACACCAGAAAGCATTAAAGGGACAGTCAATATCGTCCTTGTCGTCTTTGCTTTCGTAGCACTTTTGATTTTGCTCATGTTGTCTATCCTGCAAATCTTTCAGCTACCGACAGAATTCTTTATTGCAATCGCCATGCTCTTCCTAGCATACTTTAGCTTGCGAGATATTACCCTCATGTCGGTCCATAAAAGTAAAAGAAGATAAAAAGAGAGTTTTGGCTCTCTTTTTGCTTGTTAGAATGCTGAATCTGAGCATTTTCGTTTAGAATTATTTCCATAAAAATGGTAAAATAGTAAGAGTAGAAATGGAGTTCGAGACATGAAAGTAATAGATCAATTTAAAAATAAGAAAGTCCTTGTTTTAGGTTTGGCCAAGTCTGGTGAATCTGCAGCTCGTTTGTTGGACAAGCTAGGTGCCATTGTGACAGTAAATGACGGGAAACCTTTCGAGGACAATCCAGCTGCCCAAAGTTTGTTGGAAGAAGGGATCAAGGTCATCACAGGCGGTCATCCTTTGGAACTCTTGGATGAAGAGTTCGCCCTTATGGTGAAAAATCCAGGTATCCCATACAGTAATCCCATGATTGAAAAGGCTTTGGCCAAGGGAATTCCAGTCTTGACCGAGGTGGAATTGGCTTATTTGATTTCTGAAGCACCGATTGTTGGTATTACTGGTTCAAATGGAAAAACAACTACAACGACCATGATTGGGGAAGTTTTGACTGCTGCCGGGCAACATGGTCTCTTATCAGGAAATATCGGCTATCCTGCCAGTCAAGTTGCCCAAACAGTGTCAGACAAGGATACGCTTGTTATGGAACTTTCTTCTTTCCAATTGATGGGCGTTCAAGAATTCCATCCTGAGATTGCAGTTATTACCAACCTCATGCCAACTCATATCGATTATCATGGTTCTTTTGAGGAATATGTAGCAGCCAAGTGGAATATCCAGAACAAGATGACAGCGTCTGATTTCCTTGTCTTGAACTTTAACCAAGACTTGGCAAAAGAATTGGCTACTAAAACACAAGCTACTGTTGTACCATTTTCAACACAGGAAAAGGTTGATGGAGCTTATCTGGAAGATGGTCATCTCTACTTCCGTGGGGAAGTTGTCATGGAAGCGAATGAAATCGGAGTTCCAGGTAGCCACAATGTGGAAAATGCCCTTGCGACGATTGCTGTAGCCAAGCTTCGTGGTGTGGATAACAAAACCATCAAAGAAACTCTTTCAGCTTTTGGTGGTGTCAAACACCGTCTCCAGTTTGTGGATGAAATCAAGGGTGTCAAATTCTATAATGATAGTAAGTCAACCAATATCTTGGCTACTCAAAAAGCCTTGTCAGGATTTGACAACAGCAAGGTTATTTTGATTGCAGGTGGTTTGGACCGTGGCAATGAGTTTGATGAATTGGTGCCAGACATTACTGGACTTAAGAAGATGGTCATCCTCGGTCAATCTGCAGAACGTGTCAAACGGGCAGCAGACAAGGCTGGTGTGGCATATGTGGATGCGACTGACATTGCAGATGCGACCCGCAAGGCCTACGAGCTTGCGACTCAAGGAGATGTGGTTCTTCTCAGTCCAGCCAATGCCAGCTGGGATATGTATGCTAACTTTGAAGTACGTGGCGACCTCTTTATCGACACAGTAGCGGAGTTAAAGGAATAATATGAAAAAAATTGTCTTTACAGGTGGGGGGACGGTTGGACACGTTACCCTTAACCTTTTGTTGATGCCCAAGTTCATCGAAGATGGCTGGGAAGTCCACTATATCGGAGATAAACGTGGTATCGAACACCAAGAAATCCTCAAGTCGGGTCTAGACGTCACCTTCCATTCCATTGCGACTGGAAAATTGCGTCGTTATTTCTCTTGGCAAAATATGCTGGACGTCTTTAAAGTTGGCTGGGGAATTGTCCAATCTCTCTTTATCATGTTGCGACTTCGTCCACAGGCTCTTTTTTCAAAGGGAGGCTTTGTCTCTGTTCCGCCTGTTATCGCTGCGCGTGTGTCAGGAGTGCCTGTCTTTATTCACGAATCGGACCTGTCTATGGGCTTGGCCAATAAAATCGCCTATAAATTTGCGACTAAGATGTATTCAACCTTTGAGCAAGATTCAAGTTTGTCTAAGGTCGAGCATGTGGGAGCGGTGACCAAGGTTTCAGATCAAAAAAATCCAGAACCCGATGAATTGGTGGATATTCAAACCCACTTTAATCCTAAATTGCCAACTGTATTGTTTGTCGGCGGTTCTGCAGGTGCTCGTGTCTTTAACCAATTGGTGACAGACCATAAGAAAGAGCTGACAGAGCGCTACAATATTATCAATCTAACTGGAGATTCTAGCCTGAACGAGTTGAGCCAAAATCTTTTTCGTGTTGACTATGTGACCAATCTCTATCAACCCTTGATGGAATTGGCTGATATTGTTGTGACACGAGGTGGTGCCAATACGATTTTTGAGCTCTTGGCCATGGCAAAATTGCATATTATTGTGCCACTTGGTCGTGAAGCTAGTCGTGGTGACCAGATTGAAAATGCAGCCTACTTTGTAAAAAAAGGCTATGCAGAAGAGCTTCAAGAAAGCGATTTGACCTTGGACAGTTTAGAAGAGAAGCTTTCTCACTTACTAAGTCACAAGGAAGATTACCAAGCTAAGATGAAGGCTTCTAAGGAATTGAAATCTCTAGCAGATTTTTATCAATTGTTAAAAAAAGATTTATCATAAGGAAAGTAAATGTCAAAAGATAAGAAAAATGAGGGCAAAGAAATCCTCGAAGAATTTAAAGAGTTATCAGAATGGCAGAAACGAAACCAAGAATATCTAAAAAAGAAGGCTGAAGAAGAGGCGGTCCTAGCTGAGGAGAAGGAAAAGGAAAGACAAGCTCGAATGGCTTCAAAATCTGAAAAGTCAGATGCAACTGAGCACCAAGAGAGTGAATCTGATCCAAAAGACTCAAAATTAGCTAAGGATGATACTGAAGAAAAAGTAGAAGAGTCAGAAGACGTCAAAAAAGAAGTACCCAAAGAAGAACCAAAATCCAAAGAGCCAAAGAAACAGAATAAACAGAATAAAAAAATAGAGAAAAAGCCTGTAAAGGAAAAACCGGCTAAACCGAAAATTCCAGGAGTTCATATCTGGCGGGCTATCTCGATTTTGTTTCTCAGTCTGCTTTTATTGGTTGTCTCTGCATACTTGCTCAGTCCTTATGCGACCATGAAGGATATTCGTGTTGAGGGAACAGTGCAAACTACAGCTGATGATATTCTACAGGCTTCAGGCATTCAGGATTCAGATTATACGATTAACCTTCTGCTAGATAAGGCAAAATATGAAGAGCAGATCAAGTCTAACTATTGGGTTGAATCAGCTCAGCTTGCCTATCAATTTCCAACTAAGTTTACTATTAAGGTTAAGGAATACGATATTGTTGCCTACTATGTTTCTGGTGAAAATCATTATCCTATTCTTTCCAGTGGTCAGCTTGAAACCAGTTCTGTGAGTTTGGTGAGTCTGCCAGAAACTTATATATCAGTTCTCTTTAATGACAGCGAACAAATCAAAACCTTTACGTCAGAACTTGCTCAAATTAGTCCAGAACTCAAGGCGGCTATCCAGAAGGTGGAATTAGCCCCAAGCAAGGTCACATCAGATTTAATTCGATTGACTATGAATGATTCGGACGAAGTTTTGGTTCCCCTTTCTGAAATGAGTAAGAAATTGCCTTATTATAGTAAGATTAAGCCTCAATTGTCAGAACCAAGTGTGGTCGACATGGAAGCTGGAATTTACAGTTACACTGTGGCGGATAAATTAATTATGGAGGCTGAGGAAAAAGCCAAACAAGAGGCCAAGGAAGCTGAGAAGAAACAGAAAGAGGAAGAGAAGAAAAGACTGGAAGAACAGCAGAATAAACTAGAAGAGGAAAGGAAAAAGCTGGAGGAAGAGGGCAATCAAAACCAAACGACCCGACGTTCATCGCGCCGCTAGGTTTAGCTTTTCTCCTATAGCTCTTTAGTGATCAAGTTTTTACTTGACAAGTGCTAGTAGAAATAATAGAATAGTAAAAAACCTTTAAAGCAGTCCAGAGAGGCAGCTAAGGTTAGACGGTGAAAGGGTGGAGACTACCCATTTTTCGTGGAACCTTGCTGTTGGCAGGTTCCTTTTTTCGTGGCTTCTTGTGGCCAGACTCTCTCACTAGCAAAGGTAAAAGGAGAAACCTATGCGAGAACATCGTCCAGTTATTGCTCTTGATTTTCCTAGTTTTGAGGCGGTCAAGGAATTTTTAGCTCTTTTCCCAGCAGAAGAAAGCCTTTATCTAAAGGTAGGGATGGAACTTTATTACGCAACGGGGCCTGAGATTGTGTCTTACTTGAAAGGCCTGGGGCACAGTGTCTTTTTGGATCTCAAGCTGCATGACATTCCTAATACAGTCAAATCAGCTATGAAGGTCCTGTCTCAGCTTGGTGTGGATATGACAAATGTTCATGCTGCTGGCGGTGTAGAGATGATGAAGGCGGCGCGTGAAGGTCTTGGAAGTCAATCAAAATTGATCGCTGTAACTCAGCTCACATCAACATCAGAGGCTCAGATGCAGGATTTTCAAAACATCCAAACCAGCTTGCAAGAGTCTGTGATTCATTATGCTAAGAAGACAGCTGAAGCGGGTTTAGACGGTGTTGTTTGCTCGGCTCAGGAAGTGCAACTCATCAAGCAGGCCACCAATCCAGATTTTATCTGTCTGACACCGGGCATTCGTCCGGCTGGAGCTGCAGTTGGAGACCAAAAACGCGTGATGACGCCAGCGGATGCTTATCAAATCGGTAGTGACTATATCGTGGTGGGACGTCCCATTACTCAAGCTGAAAATCCTGTTGCAGCTTACCATGCCATCAAGGATGAATGGACACAGGACTGGAATTAAAGAACTATATTAGAAAAATAAAAGGAGAATACCATGACACTTGCTAAAGATATCGCTAGCCACCTCTTGAAAATTCAAGCCGTTTACCTCAAACCAGAGGAGCCTTTCACTTGGGCATCTGGTATCAAGTCACCCATTTATACGGATAACCGTGTGACCCTTGCCTATCCAGAAACTCGTACTCTCATTGAAAATGGTTTTGTAGATGCTATCAAAGAAATCTTTCCTGAGGTTGAAGTGATTGCAGGAACTGCGACAGCTGGGATTCCACACGGAGCTATTATTGCTGATAAGATGAATTTGCCATTTGCCTACATCCGTAGCAAACCAAAAGACCACGGTGCTGGTAATCAAATCGAAGGTCGCGTAGCTCAAGGTCAAAAAATGGTAGTGGTTGAAGACCTCATTTCAACTGGTGGTTCTGTTCTTGAAGCAGTAGCAGCAGCCAAGCGAGAAGGAGCAGATGTGCTTGGAGTTGTAGCGATTTTCAGTTACCAATTGCCAAAAGCAGATAAGAACTTCTCAGATGCAGGTGTCAAACTTGTGACGCTTTCTAACTACAGTGAACTCATCCATCTAGCCCAAGAAGAAGGTTACATCACACCAGAAGGGCTCGATCTTCTAAAACGATTTAAAGAAGACCAAGAAAATTGGCAAAACGCTTAAAACATAGAAAAACAGGTAGTCACTAGGATTACCTGATTTCTTTTTTATACTAGAAAATGAAAAGATTATTTGAATTTCCATAACTTAAAAAAGTTTATCATTTTTAATTATCTTTGTAAAATGATTGAAAGTATGAAATTTCCAAACAAAATATTTGAAAAGTTTTGAAAAAAGAGTTATGATATTTTTGTAATATACAAAGTAAACGCTTACTTATCAAGGAGGGCATTTTATGTCATACAAAACAAGCAATGCAGAAGGTCATGTAGACTTCATCAATACCTATGATTTGGAGCCAATGGCGCAACAAGTCATTCCTAAAGCAGCATTTGGCTATATCGCTAGTGGGGCGGAAGATACTTTCACTTTACGTGAGAATATCCGTGCCTTTAACCACAAGCTCATTGTTCCGCATACGCTTTGCAATGTAGAAAATCCAAGTACAGAGATTGAATTTGCAGGTGAAAAATTGTCTTCACCAATCATTATGGCGCCTGTTGCAGCTCATAAATTGGCAAATGAACAAGGTGAAGTGGCGACTGCGCGTGGTGTGCATGAGTTTGGTTCTCTTTACACAACTAGCTCTTACTCTACTGTAGATCTTCCAGAAATTACGGAAGCCCTTCAAGGGACACCTCATTGGTTCCAATTTTACTTTAGTAAAGATGATGGAATCAACCGCCACATCATGGACCGTGTGAAGGCTGAAGGTTATAAAGCGATTGTCTTGACGGCAGATGCGACTGTAGGGGGCAATCGTGAGGTGGACAAACGTAATGGTTTTGTCTTCCCAGTTGGCATGCCGATTGTTGAAGAATACCTGCCAGAAGGTGCTGGTAAATCAATGGACTTTGTTTACAAATCAGCTAAACAACGCTTGTCTCCACGTGATGTAGAATTTATCGCTGAATACTCAGGACTTCCTGTTTATGTCAAGGGACCACAATGCCGTGAGGACGTTGAACGTTCGCTTGCTGCAGGTGCTTCTGGTATCTGGGTGACCAACCATGGTGGCCGTCAAATCGACGGTGGACCAGCTGCCTTCGATTCACTTCAAGAAGTAGCTGAAGCAGTTGATAAACGTGTGCCAATTGTCTTTGACTCTGGTATTCGTCGTGGCCAACACGTCTTTAAAGCCTTGGCTTCAGGAGCAGACTTGGTGGCTATTGGCCGCCCGGTTATCTATGGCTTGGCTCTCGGCGGTAGTGTTGGTGTGCGTCAAGTCTTTGAACACTTGAATGCAGAATTGAAGACAGTTATGCAGTTATCTGGAACTCAGACTATTGAAGATGTCAAACACTTCAAACTCCGTCACAACCCATACAATCCAACCTTCCCAGTTGACCCTCGTGACTTAAAATTGTATTGATAAAATAGCTTGCCTCCACTTGATGTGGAGGTTTTTCTTCGTCTATAGGAAGAATAAATCACCATTGAAATCTATATAAATATATTTTTCAGTCAAATATCTTGCTAGGGCTTTCATTTTTTGCTATACTGGTCCAGTAATTAAATAATAAAGACATTTGGGGTGCTTTAGGCTGAGATGATACCCATTGAACCTGATACAGTTAAGACTGGCGAAGGGAAATGTGAAACGTTTTTTCGTATGGCGAAATGAACAATCTAATCTTGTAAGCTAAACTCTAATTCTTGATTGTAATTGGAGTTTTTTTGTTTATATAAGCTGAATGAAGGTGATACAAAGCATTTAGGTAGCTCTTCTTGAACGCCCTTGATTTTCTTTAAAAAGGTCAAGTAAAACTAGGATTTTCTTGATGTTTTGTTGATTACGAACGAGTAAAGAGAGGAAAAGTAAATATGGAAACACAAGACTATGCATTTCAGCCAGGTTTGACTGTTGGAGAATTATTAAAAAGTAGTCAGAAGGATTGGCAGGCTGCAATCAATCATCGTTTTGTTAAGGAACTTTTTGCGGGGACAATTGAGAATAAGGTCTTAAAAGAATACCTGATTCAAGATTATCACTTCTTTGATGCCTTCTTATCCATGCTGGGAGCCTGCGTAGCCCACGCAGACCAGCTTGAATCCAAGCTTCGTTTTGCCAAGCAATTAGGCTTTCTTGAAGCAGATGAAGACGGTTATTTCCAAAAGGCTTTCAAAGAGTTAAAAGTATCTGAGAATGACTATCTGGAAGTGATCTTGCATCCTGTAACAAAAGCCTTTCAGGATTTAATGTATTCTGCTGTGTCATCATCAGATTATGCCCATCTTTTGGTCATGTTGGTCATTGCAGAAGGTCTCTATTTAGACTGGGGTTCTAAAGATTTGGCTCTACCTGAAGCCTATATTCATTCGGAATGGATCAATCTCCACAGAGGTTCTTTCTTTACAGAGTGGGTTCAATTTCTGGTTGACGAACTCAATCGTGTAGGGAAAGGTCGAGAGGATTTGACAGAACTTCAGCAACGCTGGAATCAAGCAGTTGCCTTAGAATTAGCCTTTTTTGATATTGGCTATGACGCCTAGTGAAGGTTTAGGATATTTACAAATTTGATGAGGTAAATCATTCAATGTAAATGAAAAAAATTTCTTAACGAAAGATAGAGATAAATCGAAATCAGTAGATCGTATAAAGTGAAAAGGAAGGATTTCAATATGACAAGTTTAAAATTATTAAAAGAAAAAGCACCTTTGGTCATTTGCATAACCAATGATGTAGTAAAAAATTTCACAGCAAATGGATTAGTAGCACTGGGTGCATCACCAGCCATGAGTGAGTTTCCAGCAGATTTAGAGGATTTGTTAAAGTATGCTGGTGGTTTATTAATAAACATAGGAACATTAACAGATGAAAATTGGAAATTATACCAAGCTGCTCTGAAAATTGCAGAGAAATATAATGTCCCAGCAGTTTTAGATCCTGTAGCCTGTGGAGCAGGAGAATATAGAAAAAAAGTAGCAGATGATCTAATCAACAATTATAAACTAGCAGCGATTAGGGGAAATGCTGGCGAGATTGCTTCTTTAGTAGGGATAAATGTGGCATCTAAAGGAGTAGATAGTGCGGGCGTAGATAATATTGATGAAATTGCTCTAGCAGCAAATGAGAAGTTCAATATTCCAATAGTAGTAACAGGTGAAGTGGATGCTATTGCAGTAAATGGAGAAGTGGTAACGATTCATAATGGTAGTGCCATGATGCCAAAAGTTATTGGGACAGGATGCTTATTAGGTGCTGTAGTAGCAAGCTTTATCGGACTAGAAAAAGGTCAAGAATTGAAATCATTAGAAACAGCAATGTTGGTTTACAATATCGCTGGAGAAATGGCAGAAAAACGTCCAAATGGGCATCTTCCTGGAACATTTAAAGTTGAATTTATAAATGCCTTATATGAGATTACAGATGAAGATGTAAAGGAATTCAAAAGAGTGAAGTAAAATGTTTCATAAAGAATTACTAAAACTATATTTTATTTGTGGAACGACTACTTGCCAAGGAAAAGATCTATATACGGTCGTTGAGGAAGCCTTAAAAGGTGGTATAACCTTATTTCAATTCCGTGAAAAAGGTGAGGGAGCCCTGAAAGGTATAGAAAAAGTCGAATTAGCAATTAAACTACAGAATCTTTGTAAAAAATACAATGTTCCGTTTATTGTTAATGATGATATTGATTTGGCAATGGAAATTGACGCTGATGGCGTACATGTAGGACAAGATGACCTTGGAGTTGATGAAATTAGAAAATTGATGCCAGATAAAATAATTGGTCTTTCTATAAAAAACGAGGAAGAATTTCAACAATCAAAAGTTGAATATGTAGATTATGTTGGTGTTGGTCCTGTATTTGATACCCAGTCAAAGGACGATGCTGGTGGTGCTATAGGTTATGAAGGTCTTAAATTGATGAGAAAACTATTGCCACAAATGCCCTTAGTTGCAATTGGTGGGATACAGACGCAACATATTAAAGAAATTATGAAGACTAATATGGATGGTGTTTCAATCATTTCAGCAATATCGTATGCAAAAAATATAGAAAAAACTGTTCGAGAAATGAATGAACAATTTTAACTTTTTTATTCTTGTCTTTTAAGTCAATAGGATTCTCTCACTCGATAAGTTGGGTTATTATCCTTCATAAGTGAATAGGCTGTTTATATGGTTTACTTAGTGATTTTACTACAATAGATTGGCTTAGCTTATTTCTCAGTTCAATTTCTTGAACTGGAAAAAATCGTTT
>OBVV01000385.1_pt1 | contig 18703 bp, 8 predicted proteins | sample 1476221 | NCBI WGS metagenome assembly OBVV01 (sample SAMEA2580029, study PRJEB22360) | human gut metagenome | biome: human gut; feature: human-associated habitat; material: faeces | place: Denmark | collected 2008/2010 | reverse complement strand
GCCGCTTCGGCACTGGCGTTAGGATGTTCCAGACGCATCAGTGCGCCATGAGCCGCGCCGCGATCCAGCGCCGGGGCATGAATTGCCTGACTGCGTCGCTCCAGTAAGGCTACCGCCGCAGAAAGAGAAATGCCGGGGAGTTGCACACCGCTATGTAGATCGCGCAGGATATGACACAACGCTTGCCAGCTATGCAGGTGAGCGTGAAACTCCTTTTCATCTGGTCTGCCGTTAGATTCACATAGCCACAGCGTGCGATCGATAGCCGCGCATAACGTCGTTTGTAATATCTGCGCGCCTTGCATACCGCTAATTTCATCCAGCCGCCATAAGGCATATAGCACTTCCAGCGCCTGGCCCATTTCGGCAAATTGATTTTCCTGGGCGATTAATAATGTGAGTTGCTCCAGTAATTGTTGACTGAAGGACGCCAGACCCGCTAACGCCGCCTGGCTAAGACATGTGGTGATACTGCCGATTCCACCCGCGTCCAGCATATCGGCTTCTAATTTATGGCGTGCGGCTTCCTGGAGTGTTGCACCAAAGCAGGCGGCCTCAATCAATGCCGCATGCTGGCTAAGCGGGCGGGTTAATTTCCAGCGTTCTTCACCGTTGCCTGCAAGTGTCAGTGTGCTTCCCTGCTGGCGCACAATCCCTGGGATCTCCAGTATTGCCAGCCGATGTAACACCTGACTTTGCGCTAGTCCATTGGGGTTAAAGCGATTTAAGGTAAGCTCCGCCGGAAGGGAGATTGCGGTACGTTCCAGTTCGCAGGTGACATCTTTTGGCAGAGGAGGTTGTGGCGTAGAAGGGGCAAGTTTACCGAATCCGTCACCCGCTAATGTGTCTATCAACGTTAGCAGAATCGGATCGGTGTCGGGATGAATAACGCCGCGATAGCTCCACGGCAACGGCGCATTCAGGGCTTCTTTAATCAGCGATCCTGCTATGGCATCCAGCCAGTCAGTGCGTAACGGTAGTGTATGACCGCGCAACTGTGCCAGTGCCATCGCATGCAGATGAGCGGCAGCCATATCCGCGGTCGAAGCAGGCAACTTGTGCTGGCGCAAACGGGTGAGAACCGTTTTTAGCAGTTGTTCTCCCGCCTGCTGTAAGCCCCACTGCCAGCACCAGTTTTGCCAGACCGGGGCAGGCATTCCGGAAAGGTATCCTGCCAGCACATCAAGGCGCTTTTCACTGTAGGGGGTGAGATAACAACCTGTAACGGCATCTGCCAGCGACGGCAATTCTGGCGTGTTAATTTCCTGCGGGCATTCGCGCCACATTTTTGCCAGTACCGGAGCGTGCCAGCCACCGCAGACAACTAACACGTCGCCATTATTTTGCTGCATCGCCCATCCAATCCAGCGGGCCATAAAGGCTTCGCGCAGACGATTGAGAGCATCTCCGGGGGAGTCGCCCCGCAGTTGGGCAAAATAGTGCGCCAGTGCAGAGGGTAATGCAGTTTGCTGGCTTTCATCTTCGAACAAGTGATCCCACAGGGTGTCGCTGTTATCCATGCGGGTGGCACGCAGCAGCAAGGCCTGGCTTTCCTCTTGCGTATCAGGCGAATCGTCCACTTCTTCACTCTGCGCCCAGCAAGGCAAATCGATGAAGTAAGTTTGTGCCTGAATACGACGTGCGGCTTGTAGCGCCTGCCACTCCGGCGAAAATTCAGCAAATGGCGTCCAGGCACCACGCCCGGGGGCTGCACCGTCCTGATACTGGCAATAACTGTAAATAGCTACCGGAAGCTGGTGGGCTAAAAACAGTTCGTCTACCCGGTCATTAAAATCAGCCGGGCCTTCAATCAATACGTATCGTGGCCGCTGGCTTTCGATTAACGATTTCACCAGCCGGGCGCAGGCCGGACTATGATGCCGGATGCCGACAATTAACGGCTCGCTCATGCATCTTTCCTCACGGCAGGCGGTGGCGGGCTTGATAATAAGCCTGCCAGTGAGCTTCTTTATGTGTGGCGACTCGTTGTTCGAAGTAACGGCGCAGACGAGCGCGATCTTCTTCGTTATCTTTGACGATGGTTCCGGCAATGCAGTCCACCAGGTCGGCTGGCTCACCTGCGCGATTCGCTAAAAACCAGGCGCGGACGCCTACGGCGTGGGCCACGTTCACGGCTTCAGCGGTGGACATAATCGCTGTTAGTGTATCCATTGACGTTTTCTTTTCGCCGTTGGCACGCAGATCGCGGAAGGTGCGGACCAGTAACTCCAGTACCGCGTCAGGCACTTTATGCGGAATACCGCTATGGGCCAGCAAACGCGCCGAAGCACTGGCGACAAGCTCCAGCTCCTGGGCGAAATCCATAATCGGAAAGACAGTTTCAAAATCGAAGCGACGCTTTAGCGCAGCACTCATTTCATTGACGCCGCGATCTCGGGTATTGGCAGTGGCAATAATATTAAAGCCTTCTCGCGCATAGAGCTGACTGGCTTCACCAGTGAGTTCCGGCACCGTCATCACCCTGTCAGAAAGCATACCTAACAGACAGTCTTGCACTTCCAGCGGTGTACGCGTTATCTCTTCAAAACGGACGATTTTGCCGTCGCGCATTCCCTGGTAAAGCGGGGCAGGGACCAGCGCTTCCGTTGATGGGCCATGATTGATAAGCAGAGCGTAGTTCCAGCCGTACTTGATTTGATCTTCAGTGGTAGATGCGCCGCCCTGGATGGTTAACCCGGCATCGCCGCTAATAGCGGTTGCCAGTAATTCAGACAGGAGAGATTTTGCGGTGCCAGGTTCCCCCACCAACATCAAACCGCGTCCGGTGGCAAGAGTGACTAACATACGTTCGACAGCGGAGGGACTAATCACCACTTTACGGCTAATATTTTGCGCGCTATCGCCAAGGATAAAAGCACGGGCCGCAGGCAAACTTAACTGCCAACCGGGCGGGCAAGGAGCGTTATCATTTTGTTTTAATTTTGCCAGTTCATCGGCGTATAACACAGCAGCAGGCGGACGCTGCAGATGATTATTCTGCGGTGACATATATTCATCCCTGAAATGTATTAATGAAATAAACGATATTTTACGCGCAATAAATGTTTGGCGCATTAGTTGTTTGAGCAAAAAATATCTGGAAAGCAGATCGCAGTAAATAAAAAAACCTGCTGGTGAGGCAGGTTCTTTTATTTACTATTTTCAGGCCTAACACCACAGCCTGTGCAACATCGTGTTCCAACGAACGAATTATAACCACGGCTGGACCCCGTTGCAATTAAGATAATGAGATTTATAATCCAGACCGTTGGGGCGTTGCGCCGGATCGAACCTATTTCAAGTCCTGGCTACCGGACGGGGGGTGCTGCAGGTGGTGCCCTGATCCGGAGTGCAACATCGTGGTCCAACATACGTAAACCAGTATCGACAGGCAGTGTAAGGGTAAGGTGCTGGTGTTGCGCTCCTTAATAAGGAGAGCGGATGGACACGCTGACACAAAAGTTAACCGTGCTCATTGCCGTACTGGAGTTATTAGTGGCTCTGTTACGGTTGATTGATTTGTTGAAGTAACGGGCAAATTGAAACGCATCTAAGGGGGAAAACCGCTTCCCCCTTTAATAAAATGATTACTGTTTTTATTAATTCATCATATAACTCATTTTTATTTATAAATTCATCGATTTTATATTCAACGCACCATTTGACCGGGATGTGAATATTTATGTTGGGCTATTGGCAAAAAATATCTGGAAAGTAGATCGCAGAAAATAAAAAAACCTGCTGGTGAGGCAGGTTCTTTTATTTACTACAGTGACGCTAACTTGCTGATTGTGCAACATTTCGTACCAACGAATAAATTATAACCATATCCACACTCCATTGCAATTCAGTGAGTGAGATTTATAATCCTGCCCGTTGGGAGGTTGTGCCGGATCGGACCAATTTTAAGTCCTGGCTGCCGGACGGGTGGTGCCGCAGGCGGTGCCCTGATCCGGAGAGCAACGTTTCGTACCAACATACGTAAACCAGTATCAACAGGCAGTGTAAGGGTAAGGTGCTGGTGTTGCGCTCCTTAATAAGGAGAGCGGATGGACACGCTGACACAAAAGTTAACCGTGCTCATTGCCGTACTGGAGTTATTAGTGGCTCTGTTACGGTTGATTGATTTGTTGAAGTAACGGGCAAATTGAAACGCATCTAAGGGGGAATACCGTTTCCCCCTTTAAGAAAGCTATACTCGTCATACTTCAAGTTGCATGTGCTGCGACTTTAATTATCTAGAGTATATTATTCTATTTCTTGGTTGAATATATTCTGTAGTTCACGATTAAAAATTGCTATTACAGTTTCAGGTGATTCACCTCGTAATTTCCGCTCATCAATACACTCATCTCTTATATAAATCAACGCATCATTTATTAGCGGGTCAGCATCTTCTCGATCACGTTGATGAAATGTTGGATGTAGCCGGAATCGCTCCAGTCGATAGACGGAACCTGTAAATAATTCAGAGCATTTATGGATCTCAAGTCTGAAGGAAAACGGATCTTCAGGTACAGGGACCTCATAATCGTAAATAGCAACTAGCTCTTTTTGCACGATCATCGCTTTCCCCGCTGGTAAGTCGTGTAGATAACGGGCAGTCGCATCACTGCCCGCTGTGTTTTAATGGAAAATGACGTCAGGTGCGCTTAACGCCTCACTCAAATCAAACACATCAAGTTCGGCAAAAGTGACGGATTTATTGTCACGGTACACTCGAAGAGAACGGAAGCTCATTAGCGCTTTGCTATCAACATTGTAGTGGTTAAAACCGGGTGAAAACTTAAGGACCAGCCGGTACTCGCCCAGGTCATAGACAAATGCATCCTCATAGCCTGACTCCCAGCCTTTGTATCGCATTCCCATAAGCTGCCCAACGGTAGCGGATTTACCTTCCCAGCGAGTCAGGCTGTTACTGGTTGACTCATCAGGTGTGAGCAGCACCGTGCACCGCGCCAACTGGCGAAAAGGCGGCATAATTTCGTAATCGGCAAAAAGCTGTGCAAATTCACTGCGCATTTCTACTGTCATTTCTAACGGGTGGGCAATGCCAATCAGAGCGTCCGCAGGCAGGTCAATTGGCTCATCTTGCGCATTGCAGAACTCCCCCTCTGCGGCCACACGAAAGGCGTTGAGTAAACAACGCGGTTCATTTGCCGGATAAGCCCCCCATATTAATCGCTGGGTAACCAGACGGGTAAAGGGATGATTAACAAACAGAGAATGAAAATCTGCCAGCGACCAGCGTCGGGTGGTACGTAGGGCCGTTTCAAGACGCGGGAGCAGGTTTTTGCTCACCTGAGTGGCATCTTTTTTTAGCCCTTTTAGTCGGGCCAGTGCCTCGGGCGCTTTCAGTTGATCGTCATCGGCGCGCAACCGGGGAACGCTTTTCTGGCGAACGTTTTGCTGATCAAAGATAACCGGGTTGAGGTTTTCATCGAAGCGAACGGTAAACTGCCGGGGACCAAAATCAAAACTCAACGCCTGCGGATCATCAAGGCCCAGGGTTGGGACTAATCTGTCCGCTAGCTCTTCCTGGCTTAGCCCGCGATTTTCTGCGACCACCTGAAGAAATTCCGCCGCGTTATCACGTAAGGGGCGGGATTTCGCCCGTTGCGATATATGATGCAGCTGTATCAGCGCCATATCATTATTCATCAGGGTAAGGATGTTCAGGCCACTGACAGCACGGGCAGATTTGCCTTCTTGTGGCCAGCCGAGGATCTGTGTCGTTAGATCCCGTGCCGTGCTTTCGTCACCAAAGAGACTTAACGCCAGAAATGCCCAGTTGTCTTTTACGGGGGCACCAGCTTGTTGCCACGCAGTGAAGAGATCCCAGGCAAAAGCTGCCAGCGTTTGTGGCTGGCAGAACGTTTTCAGTTGTTCCAGCCCGCTATAAAAACGTCCCCCCTGGGTAAAGCGCAGCATTTCGCCGATAATTTCCAGAGCGTCATCGGTAACAGGTTGATTATTAGTGATAAGGCGCGGCCTGGACCACATTTGCGGATGCCAGAAATCAGGGGCTTTTGGAATGCGTGCCGGGTAAATCTCTATTGGACTCTGTTTAAGTAATTGTTCCAGGGCAGGCCATAGATCTGTACGCTGCCAACGATTGGCTACAGTTTGTAGCAATTCGCCATGCCCATGTTCGTAAAGTAAACGCAGGGCAAGTAATGCAGCTTCGCTTTTATCGCTAGATTTGGTGAAGATAAGAGGGATAAGTGCAGTAGCCGTATGTTCCGGCCATTGTAAAATCCACTGGCGAGCCAGATTACGCTGGCCCGCAAAACGGTGCCAGACGCGGGCAATGGGCAGGGCCAGTTCTGTTGCGCCGAAATTTAAAATTAACGGAAATGTTTCTTTTGGACGATGTGAAAAAGCCAACATCAGACCTGGTAGCGCATCCAACCCGAGGATACTGAGAAAATAGTCCTCACCCGCGAACAGATGTTTTTTCTCATTGATACGCAGCCAGAAGGTCAAAGCCATCTCACGCGGCAACTGTGCCAATAAATACAGGTTCCAGACACTCTTTTCCGGACGATAACGTGAGTAGTTGTCATTTTCCCATATGTTAATTAACGCTTCTATGTGACCGCTGCGGAGCGCCTGTTCTGCTAATTGTGCTTCCGGGGAGTTCCAGCCATTCAGGATCTCTTCAACCCGCCCCTGGTAGTAATGCCACTGAACAATGAGTGAATTGCGTGCAGCATCCAGTTTTCCGGGGAGTATATAATTCAAAAACAGCCATACATCATCCCCAAAACCCAGTTCCTGTAATACAACTCGCCCACTTTTTTGTTCCATGCGTTCCGCAAGAGATTCCGTGCTGAAATAACGGGCAGGCTCAGTGGCGGCAAGCCTCTCTCGTTCGCCAGGTTGCCAGTAAACTTGCGGCGTTAATTCGAGCGGTGCCAAATCAAGACGTGGAGCTGTCATTTTTTTCTTACTACGCCACGGTGGTGAAACGAGGATTTCAGGCAGATTGCTGTTATCGGTACTATCAATAACCGGTTTGGGCGGTGCCGATAAATAACTATTCAGCACTGCCCTGGCTTGAGTACTTAACCACGGCATCATCTCTTCTGCCAGTTGTGGCTGCGATGCCATCAGCGTTTGTAACAGCGTACGCCAGTATTCATCGCGTGCTTTTTGCTGTGCAGGCAGCTTTTTGTCTTCGATGATTGGATAACCTGGGCGGGCTGGTGGTTCTGTTAACGCCAGCAGTTCTGCCAGTGCGGCGAGCGTCGCATGGGGGAAGTTTTTATGGTATTTAGCTACACGTTGCAGGCTGGGTTTGTTTTTATCAGCCACCAGTAGCAAGGTGCGGATGACTTGCGGATGGTTAATTTGTACCAGCAGACTGCCGCAATCTTCTTTATGGGCATACATCGCGAGGCGCGGAATGGCTGCCAGTCCTTGTTCGCGCAAAAGGGCGGCGCAGGCCGCGTAGCCGAAGTGGTTTTCATGCGACATGTAGCTGGCTTCTCGATCGCTAAATATATCCTGGCTCCAGTAGTGCTCGAGTTTTCTCACCGCTGTGGGGTCATTAGCAACAACTTTTAACCACTCCTTAGAATGAAAATGAGTTCGCGGGCATTCAAGGCCTACCAACTCATTGGCTATTTCTGGTTTTTCCGGGAGGATCAGCGCAATAAAAGGGCGGCGAACTTTGGTTATTCCTGGTAGTGCGACAATGAGTTTGTCGGCGCAACGCTGCCAGCAGCTTTCCTCTGCCAGAGAGAGATGCTTACGCAGTCGGAGATCGAATTCGTTATAGGTTTCTGAGCGATAACCATAGCCATAATCCTCGTCCTGATACTGCAATGTCACTAGCAGAGGATCACTCTCATAACATCGTGTAATAAACTGGCGTGCAATCACCACCTCAGTCGCATATTCCAGTCCCTCTTGTTGGACGATTTCGTCGAGCAACTGTTGGCTGTCATTTTGCGCGATACAGACTAGCGCCGCCATTGTCCGGGCCGGGATTGAGGGTTTGTGTTCGCCGATCAAGTTGATGGCCTGCGTAATGGCGGACTGCCACTCCAGTGAAAAATTCTCATAACGCCAGACAATGTTTTTTTTCTTCTCAGCTTTTTGTAGCAATTCATCACCCAGTGTCTGAATGATGCTTTCAGTGATAACAGGCACTGGTTCGCCCGGCCAATTGCGATGGCTGAGTGGTGTTTTGCCTTTTTTATATTTCAGTTCCAGTTGGGCGTTATCCGCCAGCCACGGTAATTCCTTGTCCATGCTCTTTCCTTATTCAAACAGGGCTTCAATATCGTTAATCAGCTCGCTGGCGGTGATGGCATCGAGTACGGAGAACTGCGCTTCCTGTGTTGAATTACTCCCCCAGCCATAGCTTTCTGCTTTGCCTTCCCATAGCCACAGCTTGCTTAAGAGTTGCTCGGCGCTAAGTTCGGCTGGCGACATACCAACTGCAAAGCCTTCATCGATTTCCATGATTAACGACCAGCGGCCCAGAGGTTTGATCATCCAGCCGATCCAGCCACCATCCTGCGGTTCACCACGCACCCAACCTTTATTCGCCAGTCCCATGACCCGACCGCTCGGGCATTTTCTGCCTGCCCAGCGGGTCAGTTCACTGGCATTGCGCTCGGCTTCTGTCAGGGCGTAGCTGTTACGGTCGAGCTGGCGGAACGGTGGTAGCAGTTCGTAGTCGGCAAAAAGCTGACCAAAGGCGGCAGCATCCGTTGGTGATATTTCCAGAACGTGAGGAGTGCCGATAGAGATATCGCCTTCCGGCAGGGTGAAAAGATCATCGTCAGCGGTGCTGTAGCTGTTATCTTCTGCTACGCGAAAGCAAGCCAGTAGCTGGTTTTCGGCGCTATAAACGCCCCAAATCAGACGGCGGGTTAAGTGACGAACCAGCGGATGCTCAACCAGGAAGAGCTGGAAGTTTTCCAGCGACCAGCGGCGGCGCAGGCACATGGCGGATTCCAGCCTTGCTACCTGCTGGGCGGCGATGGTACGCGCATCTTTTTTCAGCAATTTGTAGCGGTTAACCGCATCGTTCGCCCGCGTTTCATCATCGCTTTTGTTCGGTTTGGGCAGGTCTTTCAGGCGGCTGCCGGAAACATCACGCACAAACGGTTTTAAGGTTTCATCAAAGCTGACGGTGAACTGCCGTGGGCCAAAATCCAGCAGCAGCGAACCGTTATCATCCAGACCGAGATCCGGTGCTAACCGATCTTCAAGCTCCGCCACCGTGAGTTCGCGGCTCTCGGCAATGTCGGCAATTTTTTCTTTTGCCCGCTCCTGTAATGCTTTGAATTTCAGTTTCTGGGCGATGCCGTTAAGCTGCATAAGGGCGATATCACTACCGATAGCAGCGAGAATATCCAACCCAACGGTGGCGCGTTTATGCTGGGATTCACCAGGCCAGGCGCGTATTAATGGCGTCAGTTTGCGGGCGGTGTCATCGTTACCGAGAACGCCTAACGCAGTGAACGCCCAACTCTCTTTCGACGGCGCGCCAGCGGTCTGCCAGGCGGTAAACAGATCCCAGGCAAATCCCGCCAGTGAGTCGGCGGAACAGACGTCTTTCACCTGCAATAATCCCGGATACAGAGCCTCTTCCTGAGGGAAGCGGAGCATTTCACCGAGGTGGAGGAGGGCGCTATCTGGCAGTGATTGGGCATTTGCTTTTAATACCGGGCGCGTCCAGAGCGATGGCTGATAAAAGGCCGGAAGAGTGGGGATTTTTGTCGGGTGATTATCTAAGGGATCGAGCGCAAGCAGAGCGTTCACCGCATCGGTTACTTCCGGCTGGTTATAACGTCGGGCGATTTCTTGCAGTAATGGCTGATGACCGTTTTCGGTAAGCATACGCAAGGCAGCGCGGGCGTTATCCTGTGCTTCACCGGCTTTGCCGAGCGCCGCAGGCAGCAGGCCGGTAAGGGCATGTTCCGGGTATTTCAACAGCCAGCTACGGGCGTTTTCGCGTAGCGTTTTCAGTTTGTTGAAGGCACGGGCGACGGCAGGAGCCAGCTCACTCGCTGCGAAGTAATTCGTGATGGGCAAGGCTTCTTGTGGATAGCGTGCAAGTGAGTTTACTAACCCAGGTAACCCTTTGAGTCCAAAATGTAACATGGCGTATTCGGTATCGGTATGTGGAGATAGGGTAAGGGCATTCCATGCTTTTACTGCTTTCTCCAGCGGCAATGTTGTCAAAATCCCCAACTGCCAATAATGCCCGGTAGGTGAATGAAACACCTTAAATTCACTTAGTAAGGTTGAATAATCTTCATTTAGCCATGCCTCAACTACCGCTTCGGGAGCTTTAATATATGTACCAGCGATCCGTCGTTGAAAACCCATCCTTGCCAACAGGTTGGTAGTACTTTCTTCATGGCTAACCGTGATGTGTTTTGAATACCAGATATATTTCGCCAAAAGTTGATTACTGATTTCTTCTGTCAGATAACAGATTGGCTCAATGCCTAATGGCGCTAAATCCAGCACCGGAATCGGCGATTTTTTCTTTTTCGAAAGCCAGGGAGGGGAGACTACTACGGCTGGCAGTAGATCGGCGCTGGCATGGTTTGAGGGCTGTGTCAGTTGTTGCTGGCATGATTTCAGTACGGCAACTGCGGGTGTCGAGAGCCAGGGAATGACCTGTTCTGCCAGTGCTGGTTGTGAGATAAGCATTGTCATTAGCATAATGCGCCAACTGTTCTCTTCTTTTTGCCCAAGAAGTTCCGTCAGTGCCGCCATTGCTGCATGTGGGAACGCAGCGCAGGCTTTCGTCATCCGATCGTGACAGCGTTTAGTATGCCCGGCTACACGTATAAGCAGTGTTAATGCGAACGGATGATTGATATGACGCAACACATCGGCGCAGTAGTCACTTGCGGCATAGGGAGCAAATCGGGGCAGGGCTGCAACACCTTGCTCCTGTAATACGGTGGCTGACCATATCGCACCACAATAGTAATCATCAAAAATGGCATATGGCTCGTGATATTTTTCTAATGAGGCAAGAATGTGCTCATCAGTCGCCACTATTTTTAACCACTCAAGCGAGGGTAATTTTTTTTGCCCCAGTAGACGCTGGGCAATTTCATGTGCAATTTCTGGTTTTTCGGGTAATAACAAAGCAATTAATGGTTGCCGCCATTCTGGAATATGTGGAATTGCGGCAATAAGTTTTTGTGCACATTTTTGCCAGAGAGACTCTTCCGCCAGTGATAAATGTTTACGTAGGCGTAATTCAAATCTGGAATATTGCTCCAAGTAGTCAGGTGCAATGCCAGACGGCAGAATAATAATGACATTATTCGCATAATCCCATTTAATATCAATCTGTTGAAGGTGTATTATTACATCAGTAGCATATTCCAGACCGCCTTCCTGGACGATCTGATCCATAACATCCTCACGCACTTTATATCTTGTGCATTTCATTTCAAGTGCCGTGAGTACAGCCATTACTGGTGATGGTAGCTGTGTTGTTTTCAGGCCGTCGATCTGACTGATCGCCTGGGCGACGGTGTTTTGCCATTCTAAAGAACAGGCGCTGAAGTCAAATGTGGCTGTTTTATTATCCCGTTGCGACACACTACAGGCTAAGCGACGTAATTGGGTCAATTTGTCTGCTTGCTGAACAGGAACTCCGGGAAAGCGGCGATGACTTAACGTGGTGTGTACAACTTCGGGCGGAAAAACGACAGCAATATCTTTCGCCAGCCACGGTAAAACAGCATCTGTATTTTTGTCAGGCGCACGGGTTTCTGCTACGAAAGAGGGTTGTTCCTGAATAATGGTGGATAAGTCCGCTACCTTGAGAGAGCCCGTTACCGTTTGGGAAGGTTGCAAAGAATTATCCTTCGCTTGCTCCACATACCCCTTCTTCACCTTCTCCGCAATCAGCTTAAGCTCCGCTTTTGCCGCTGCCGCAGCATCTGAAAAACTTTTTATCTGGCTTTGCCCTTTGGTGCCAACTTTTCCCCAACTGATATGCAACTCGTTTCCCTGTTGCTCAACTGCCCAGAATTTATGTGATTTTTCGTCCTGATAGATAAAGTGTCTCATTCTGCATCCCTGTAATTTTATCCAGTTGAATGCAGATGCTACCAGTATTTATGCGGGTTAGAGAGAGACAAAATCGCAAGAAAACAACTTTAGGAATTTATAAAGAAAAGGCGCTGTCGATGCAGCGCCTTAAAGGGGGATTATTTCACCTGATGGCCTGGTTTAGCACCAGCATCCGGGCTTAACAGGAAGATATCTTTCCCGCCAGGACCAGCAGCCATTACCATGCCTTCGGAGATACCAAAGCGCATTTTACGCGGTGCCAGGTTGGCCACCATAATGGTGTGACGCCCGATCAGTGCCTGCGGATCCGGGTAGGCAGAACGAATACCGGAGAAGACATTGCGTTTTTCACCGCCGAGATCCAGTGTCAGGCGCAGCAGTTTGTCAGAACCTTCAACAAACTCTGCGTTTTCGATCAGCGCCACGCGCAGGTCAACTTTTGCGAAGTCGTCAAAGGTGATGGTTTCCTGAATCGGATCATCTGCCAGTGGGCCAGGAACTGGCGCGGCAGCTGCTTTCACTTCTTCTTTAGACGCTTCCACCAGTGCTTCAACCTGCTTCATATCGATGCGGTTATACAGCGCTTTGAACGGATTCACTTTGTGGCCCAGCAGCGGTTGCTGGATACCATCCCAGGTCAGTTCTGTATTGAGGAATGCTTCTGCGCGCTCGGTCAGTTTCGGCAGTACCGGCTTCAGGTAAGTCATCAGCACGCGGAACAGGTTTATGCCCATTGAGCAAATTGCCTGCAGGTCGGCATCGCGGCCTTCCTGTTTTGCCACCACCCACGGAGCCTGCTCGTCGACATAGCGGTTAGCCAGATCAGCCAGCGCCATGATTTCGCGCACTGCTTTACCAAATTCGCGGCTTTCCCACGCTTCACCAATCACTTCAGCGGCATCAGTGAAGGTTTTGTACAACTGCGGGTCAGCCAATTCGCTTGCCAGCACGCCGTCAAAACGCTTGTTGATAAAGCCCGCATTACGAGAGGCCAGGTTAACCACTTTGTTCACGATATCGGCATTCACACGCTGAACGAAATCCTCCAGGTTGAGATCGATATCATCAATGCGCGAAGAGAGTTTCGCAGTGTAGTAGTAACGCAGGCTGTCGGCGTCAAAATGATTCAGCCAGGTGCTGGCTTTAATAAAGGTGCCGCGAGACTTGGACATCTTCGCGCCGTTCACCGTCACATAGCCGTGAACAAACAGGTTGGTCGGCTTGCGGAAGTTGCTGCCTTCCAGCATGGCAGGCCAGAACAGGCTGTGGAAGTAAACAATATCTTTACCGATGAAGTGGTACAGCTCGGCGGGGGAGTCTTTCTTCCAGTATTCATCGAAGCTTACGCTGTCGCCGCGCTTGTCGCACAGATTCTTGAAAGAACCCATGTAGCCAATCGGTGCGTCCAGCCAGACGTAGAAATATTTGCCCGGCGCGTTCGGAATTTCAAAACCAAAGTATGGCGCGTCGCGGGAGATATCCCACTGTTGCAGGCCGGATTCAAACCACTCCTGCATTTTATTTGCCACCTGCTCCTGCAACGCACCGCTGCGGGTCCATGCCTGCAACATTTCGCTGAAAGAAGGCAGATCAAAGAAGAAGTGTTCGGAATCACGCATTACCGGTGTAGCGCCAGAAACCACTGATTTCGGCTCGATCAGTTCCGTCGGGCTGTATGTCGCGCCGCAGACTTCACAGTTATCGCCGTATTGATCCGGCGCTTTACATTTCGGGCATGTGCCTTTTACAAAACGGTCCGGCAGGAACATGCCTTTTTCCGGGTCGTACAGCTGAGAGATGGTGCGGTTTTTAATAAAACCGTTCTCTTTCAGGCGAGAGTAGATAAGTTCTGACAACTGGCGGTTCTCTTCGCTGTGCGTCGAGTGATAGTTGTCATAGCTGATGTTAAAGCCTGCGAAATCAGTCTGATGTTCCTGACTCATTTCGCCAATCATCTGTTCCGGTGTGATACCAAGCTGCTGTGCTTTCAGCATGATTGGCGTACCGTGGGCATCGTCGGCACAGATGAAATTAACCTCGTGGCCGCGCATTCGCTGGTAACGAACCCAGACATCAGCCTGGATGTGCTCCAGCATATGGCCGAGGTGGATTGAGCCGTTAGCGTACGGCAGTGCGCACGTCACCAGAATTTTCTTCGCGACTTGAGTCATAGTAGGCATTACTTCTTAATAGTGAAAAGGGGTTAGATAGTACCAAATGGGAAAATGTTAAGTAAGTACTTCTCTATATTCTTCAGGTAAACTATCAGCTGATGGTTTATCTATACAAAAAAGGAGTCGGGATGAACGAACAATCCCAGGCCAAATCACCAGAAGCCTTGCGCGCAATGGTCGCCGGGACACTGGCCAATTTTCAGCACCCAACCCTGAAGCATAACCTCACCACGCTGAAAGCGTTGCACCATGTCGCCTGGATGGACGACACGTTGCATGTGGAACTGGTTATGCCATTCGTCTGGCATAGCGCGTTTGAAGAGTTAAAAGAGCAATGTAGCGCCGAACTGCTGCGTATCACCGGGGCGAAAGCTATCGACTGGAAACTGTCGCACAATATCGCCACCTTAAAACGCGTGAAGAATCAGCCGGGTATTAATGGTGTGAAGAACATCATTGCGGTCAGCTCCGGTAAAGGCGGCGTGGGTAAATCCTCCACGGCGGTAAACCTGGCGCTGGCACTGGCGGCGGAAGGGGCGAAAGTCGGCATTCTGGACGCCGATATCTACGGCCCATCAATTCCCACCATGCTGGGCGCAGAAAATCAGCGTCCAACGTCGCCGGACGGTACCCACATGGCACCGATTATGTCTCATGGCCTGGCAACCAATTCAATTGGTTATCTGGTCACTGACGACAATGCGATGGTGTGGCGTGGACCGATGGCGAGCAAGGCGTTAATGCAGATGTTGCAGGAAACCTTGTGGCCGGATCTCGACTATCTGGTGCTTGATATGCCGCCAGGCACCGGTGACATTCAATTGACGCTGGCGCAAAACATTCCAGTAACTGGTGCAGTCGTGGTCACCACCCCGCAGGACATCGCGTTGATCGATGCGAAAAAAGGCATTGTGATGTTCGAGAAAGTCGAGGTTCCGGTGCTTGGTATTGTCGAGAACATGAGTGTGCATATTTGCAGTAACTGTGGTCACCATGAACCGATTTTCGGTACCGGTGGTGCTGAGAAACTGGCTGAAAAATACCACACACAGCTGCTGGGGCAGATGCCGTTACACATCTCCTTACGTGAGGATCTCGATAAAGGCACGCCAACGGTTATCAGCCGTCCGGAGAGCGAATTTACCGCTATCTACCGCCAGCTGGCTGACCGCGTTGCAGCTCAGCTCTACTGGCAGGGTGAAGTCATTCCAGGCGAGATTTCCTTCCGCGCGGTCTAACGCCTATTAACCATTCTGGTTATTCTTCATACACCGCAGAGATGTTACATTGATGCGGTGTATTAGTTTTTGCCGCATTAATGAACACTTATTTAATACTGCGAATATTCTGCGGACCTTCGTCCGAAACTCTACAAAGTCGATTGATCATACAGGCAATGCTTCATTATCATCCTTCGTGGCTGTGTAGTGGATGTACAGCTATAGTTTGTTATGCACTCATTCTATCCAGGCATAACCTTTACTACAGGGATAACGTTCAATGAATAAGTATTGGCTGTCAGGAATTATTTTTCTTGCCTATGGATTGGCTTCTCCCGCATTCTCTTCAGAGACTGCCACATTAGCGATTAATGGCAGGATCAGTCCCCCAACATGCAGTATGGCTATGGTTAATGGTCAACCTCAACAGCATTGTGGTCAGTTAACGTATAATGTTGACACCCGTCATCTGTTTTCTTCGCCCGTCAAAGGTGTAACGACAGAAGTGGTTGTTGCAGGTAGCGATAGCAAACGTCGAATCGTGTTAAATCGCTACGATTAATTTGGCAACCTGATTTTAATTGCATTTAGAAAGCCGAAATCATTTATATAAATGATTTCGGCTTTTTTATTGATATCAACAATACCATTTACATAAATCTACATTAATTGATAGATGCGATAAATAGTTAATACTCTTAAACATTTTTTGTATTTATATTGCAATGGTTAATTTGTTTTAAATCAATAAAACAATGTGTTTACATTGCGGCAACTTTTTTGATGTGAGAAATTTGTTTCCAAGAGATACAGACTCTTAACAACCAAAAATAAATTTTATTAAGGAACATATTATGAAACGTTCAATTATTGCTGCCGCTGTCTTTTCTTCTTTTTTTATGAGCGCTGGAGTATTTGCTGCAGACGTTGATACCGGAACATTAACTATTAAGGGGAATATTGCAGAATCTCCGTGTAAATTCGAAGCGGGTGGTGATTCAGTAAGTATTAATATGCCGACTGTACCAACCACTGTCTTTGAAGGTAAAGCTAAATATTCTACCTATGATGATGCAGTCGGTGTAACCAGCAGCATGTTAAAAATTAGCTGCCCGAAAGAAGTTGCTGGTGTAAAACTCTCGTTGATTACCAACGATAAAATAACCGGTAACGATAAGGCGATAGCCAGTAGCAACGATACCGTGGGTTACTATCTCTATTTAGGTGATAACAGCGATGTCCTGGATGTTTCTGCACCTTTTAACATTGAGAGTTATAAAACAGCGGAAGGTCAATATGCTATTCCGTTTAAAGCAAAATACCTGAAACTGACAGATAACTCAGTGCAATCAGGTGATGTGTTATCTTCTCTGGTTATGCGTGTGGCGCAGGATTAATAAATAAAATTGTAAGTTTCTCCAGGTAATAAACATGGCCGCTATCCCCATGGCGGCTTTTTAATTTAAGAGGCATTAAGATGAAAGGATTATTATCTTTACTCATTTTTTCTATGGTCCTTCCTGCACATGCCGGAATTGTTATCTACGGGACGCGCATTATTTACCCGGCAGAAAATAAAGAAGTTATGGTGCAGTTGATGAACCAGGGAAACCGTTCTTCGCTGCTGCAGGCGTGGATTGATGATGGCGATACGTCGTTACCACCAGAAAAAATTCAGGTTCCTTTCATGTTAACGCCACCAGTGGCAAAAATAGGGGCAAATTCCGGGCAGCAAGTAAAAATCAAAATTATGCCGAATAAACTGCCCACTAATAAAGAAAGCATTTTTTATCTGAATGTTCTGGATATTCCACCAAATAGTCCAGAGCAAGAAGGCAAAAATGCACTGAAGTTTGCGATGCAAAACAGAATTAAGTTGTTTTACCGGCCAGCGGGTATTGCTCCGGTAAATAAAGCGACCTTTAAAAAGTTACTGGTAAATCGCAGTGGCAATGGATTGGTGATAAAAAATGACTCAGCTAATTGGGTGACGATTTCGGATGTCAAAGCTAATAATGTTAAAGTCAATTATGAAACTATTATGATTGCCCCCTTAGAAAGTCAGAGTGTTAATGTCAAAAGTAATAATGCAAATAACTGGTATCTGACCATTATCGATGACCACGGCAACTATATTAGTGACAAAATTTAATTGCAGGAGCTGCCTATGTTGAGAATGACCCCACTTGCATCAGCAATCGTAGCGTTATTGCTCGGCATTGAAGCTTATGCAGCTGAAGAAACCTTTGATACCCATTTTATGATAGGTGGAATGAAAGACCAGCAGGTTGCAAATATTCGTCTTGATGATAATCAACCCTTACCGGGGCAGTATGACATCGATATTTATGTCAATAAGCAATGGCGCGGGAAATATGAGATTATTGTTAAAGACAACCCGCAAGAAACATGTTTATCAATAGAAGTTATCAAGCGGTTAGGCATTAATAGCGATAACTTCGCCAGCGGTAAGCAATGTTTAACATTTGAGCAACTTGTTCAGGGTGGGAGCTATACCTGGGATATCGGGGTTTTTCGTCTCGATTTCAGTGTCCCGCAGGCCTGGGTGGAAGAACTGGAAAGTGGCTATGTTCCACCGGAAAACTGGGAGCGGGGTATTAATGCGTTTTATACCTCTTATTATGTGAGTCAGTATTACAGTGACTATAAAGCGTCGGGTAATAGTAAGAGTACATATGTACGTTTTAACAGCGGGTTAAATTTACTGGGGTGGCAACTGCATTCTGATGCCAGTTTCAGTAAAACAAATAACAATCCAGGGGTGTGGAAAAGCAATACCCTGTATCTGGAACGTGGATTTGCCCAACTTCTCGGCACGCTTCGCGTGGGTGATATGTACACATCAAGCGATATTTTTGATTCTGTTCGCTTCAGCGGTGTGCGGTTGTTTCGTGATATGCAGATGTTGCCTAACTCGAAACAAAATTTTACGCCACGGGTGCAGGGGATTGCTCAGAGTAATGCGCTGGTAACTATTGAACAGAACGGTTTTGTGGTTTATCAGAAAGAGGTTCCTCCTGGCCCGTTCGCGATTACAGATTTGCAGTTGGCCGGTGGTGGAGCAGATCTTGATGTCAGCGTGAAAGAGGCGGACGGCTCGGTAACCACCTATCTGGTGCCTTATGCAGCAGTGCCAAATATGCTGCAACCCGGCGTATCGAAATATGATTTTGCGGCGGGGCGGGGCCACATTGAAGGGGGGGGGCAACAAATCGACGTTTG
>OBVV01000382.1_pt1 | contig 18807 bp, 18 predicted proteins | sample 1476221 | NCBI WGS metagenome assembly OBVV01 (sample SAMEA2580029, study PRJEB22360) | human gut metagenome | biome: human gut; feature: human-associated habitat; material: faeces | place: Denmark | collected 2008/2010 | reverse complement strand
TGCAGCGAGCTTGGTTTTTTTTGCAACATTGTCAATGTAGCAAGCCCTGCCGCCATGGCTACCGGATTCCCACTCAAGGTGCCTGCTTGGTACACAGGGCCCGATGGAGCGATAGAAGACATAATTTCTTTCTTGCCACCAAACACAGCCATCGGCAAACCGCCACCTACGATTTTACCTAAGCATGTCAAATCTGGAATGACATTGTAATATTTTTGTGCACCCCCGGAACTGGATCGGAATCCGCACATCACTTCATCAAAGATGAGAACGGCGCCGTGTTCTGTCGTTACTTCACGCAAAGTCTCCAAGAATCCTTCCACAGGAGGTACGCAGCCCATATTACCTGCTACTGGTTCCACGATGATGGCTGCAATGCTTTTGCCATGCTCTGCAAATAATTGACGCACCGCATCAGAATCATTGTACGGCAATGTAATCGTATCCCCTGCCACACCAGTTGGTACGCCTGGACTATCTGGAACGCCAAAGGTAGCTAAGCCAGAACCAGCTTTCACCAACAAGCTATCACTATGACCATGGTAACAGCCGATAAATTTCACAATTTTGTCACGACCTGTATAGCCACGAGCCAAACGCAAGGCACTCATAGTAGATTCTGTACCGGAGTTCACCATGCGTACCATTTCCATGGACGGATAGAAAGCTTGAATTTTTTTCGCCACTTCTGTTTCAAGCAGTGTTGGTGCTCCATAACTAGTACCACGAGGGATGGCTTCCAAAATGGATGCTACAATTTCAGGGTTCGCATGTCCTAGAATCATAGGACCCCAAGACAATACGTAATCGATGTACTCATTGCCATCAATATCGTAAATGCGAGATCCGCTAGCAGAACTGATAAAAGGAGGATTGCCCCCTACACTGCGGTAGGAGCGAACAGGACTGTTCACACCACCTGGCATATATGTACGAGCCTCTGCGAAGGCTTGTTTTGATTTTTCTAAACTAAACATAATGGCTCCTATATTTCCACACTATTTTTCCTGTAGCCAACGTGCCACATCCAGGGCATGATAGGTAATAATCATCTTTGCTCCTGCTCGTTTCATGGATAGCAAGGTTTCCAATGTAATGCGTTTTTCATCTACCAGTCCCGCTGCCGCAGCTGTTTTAATCATGGCATATTCACCGCTGACGTTATACACGGCTAAAGGACAATCGAAGTTATCCCGTACTTCGCGTACAATATCCAAATAGGATAGAGCTGGTTTAATCATAATGATGTCCGCCCCTTCGATGATATCTTGTTCCACTTCACGCAACGCTTCTAAACGATTGGCCTCATCCATTTGATATCCTTTACGGTCCCCAAATCCCGGTGCAGAATGGACCGCATCACGGAATGGTCCATAATAGGCGGATGCATATTTCGCCGCATAACTCATGATGGATACATGGCTAAATCCCGCTGCATCTAAGGCTTCACGAATCGCAGCAATACGTCCATCCATCATGTCAGATGGTGCCACCATGTGAGCACCCGCTTTCGCATGGCTCACTGCTACATTACACAATAATGGCAACGTAGCATCATTAATGACTTCATGATGTTCCACATGACCGCAATGTCCAGTGGATGTATATTGGCAAAGGCATACGTCGGAAATAACGATCAACTCTGGTACTTCTTTGCGAATCGCCATAATCGCTTGCTGTACCGGTTGTTCCATATCCCACGCAGAAGAACCATCTTCATCTTTGTAAGTAGGAATGCCGAAAATTTCGACTCCCTTAATACCTAAGTCATAAGCTTCTTTCGCCAACTTTACAGCCTCATCCACGGACACATGATATTGTCCTGGTAAGGAAGAAATTTCTTCTTTCACTGCTATTCCGGGAACAATAAATATAGGATAAATTAAGTCTTCTACTTGTAATGTTGTTTCACGAACCAACGCACGCATGGCTGGGTTGATGCGCAATCGTCTTGGTCGATTTCGTAATTCCATATTGTGCCTCTTTCTATTTGCAATCGTTCAAGATTAGATCCACCATCGCAGGGATTGTAAAAGTTTCTCCAATTAAATCTGGTTGAATTCCTTCTTCCACGCAAGTTGCGCCTGTAATCGGTCCAATGCAAACGACCTTCGTATTACCTAATAAGCTCACCGCATCGACTCCGAGCATATCTTTCGTATTGGTCACCGTAGAAGAACTTGTGAACGTAATGTAATCCACCTCTCCTGCACGTAATGCTTCTTCTAAATATTCTTTATGGGACGTATCTTGTACCGTTTCATACAAACGCAATACCGTCACATCACATCCTGCCTGTGAAAGCCCTTTATAAATCACGTCGCGCGCCACTTTTGGCTGTACCAACATAAACCGCAAGTCGCCTAACTCACGATTTTGCCATACACGACCTTGTTCAGCAGTAATTGTTTCTACCACAGATTCCGCCTGGTAATTCGGTGGCACGATGTCCGCACGAATGCCACGATCTAATAAAGATTTCGCTGTGGCACTGCCGATAGCACATACTTTCATAGAACCTAAGGCACGGCTATCTAAGCCACGGTCTAATAGGCCATCAAAAAAGAACCGCACCCCTTCGGCAGAGGTAAAAATTAATCCATCGTAGGAAGATAAGCTATCATAAGCCGCATCCATCTCCTCTGTACGAGGTAATGCCTGTGTTTTGATAGCAGATGCTTCGATGACATGAGCACCTAATTCTAGTAATCGTTCAGATAAGGCGCTAGTTTTACTACGAGCTCGTGTGACCACGATAGTTTTACCAAATAATGGTTTATTATCAAACCAACGTAATTGCTCCCGCAAAGATACTACTTCCCCAACGATAACAATAGCTGGTGCTTTCAATTGTGCTTTTTCTACATCTTCTACGACATGTTCCAAGGTAGAGACCAACGTTTCTTGGATTGGTTTTGTGCCCCAACGGATGACCGCTACGGGAGTTTCCTTAGGACGACCGTATTTGATTAAGTTAGTGGCAATGTTCGGTAAATTAGAAATACCCATCACAAAGGAGAGCGTATCCACAGATTTGGCTAAGCCTTCCCAATTCATGCCAGATTCTGGTTTTGTTGGATCTTCATGACCTGTCACAATAGCAAAGGACGTCGCCATGGCACGTTGTGTGACAGGAATTCCCGCATAGGCTGGCGCAGAAATGCCAGATGTAATACCTGGCACAAATTCAAATGGCACGCCCGCTTCTACCAAAGCTAACGCTTCTTCACCACCACGACCAAATACTAGAGGGTCGCCCCCTTTAAGACGAGCCACCACTTTACCTTCTAAGCCACATTTTACGAGAAGTTCGTTGATTTCCCATTGATGCATCGTATGATTGTTGCTTTTTTTACCTGCATAAATGATCTCTGCTCCTTCTTTCGCATAGGACAAGAAATGAGCATCTGCTAAATAGTCATAGACGATAACATCTGCTTTTTCAATACATTCCTTACCTTTTAGAGTGATTAATTTATGATCACCCGGTCCGGCACCAATTAAATATACAATGCCTGTCATTTCAATACTCCTCTTTCTACTAAATCGTCAATAATGGCTTTTCCCCCTTCTTCATAGAGAGCTTTCGCCAAGTTACGACCTAACATATCTGCTTTTTCTTTTGGTCCTGACAATTCACCTTCAAAACAATTTTTTCCATCTAAAGAAGCAATGATAGCTTTCAACGTTAATTGTCCTTTATAAATCGTCCCATGTACACCCATCGGTACTTGGCAACCACCTTCAAGTTGACGAAGGAAACTGCGCTCTCCACGAGTAGCCCACATAGTATTTTCATCGTGCAATACAGATAACATATCTAGCATTTCTGTATCATCCTTGCGACATTCAATGCCCAATGCCCCTTGCCCTACAGCAGGGATGATTTCATCGCTAGTGAAAGTCTGAGTAATAACAGACTCCAAACCCAATCGTTTTAAACCAGCCTCTGCCAATACAATGGCATCAAAATTTTCTGTTTCCAGCTTATTTAAGCGTGTCTGCACATTGCCACGAAGTACAGAAATCTGTAGATCAGGACGTCGATTTAAGAGTTGTGCTTGACGGCGTAAACTGCTAGTTCCTACCTTAGCACCTTGTGGCAGTTGATCCAGTGTTTTATATTTCGGAGACACCAAAGCATCACATGGTGTTTCACGCTCTGTAATAGCACCTAGTACCAAATCTTCTGGCAATTCTGTAGGCATATCTTTCAAGCTATGTACAGCCAAATCGATGCTACCATCACGCATAGATGCTTCTAACTCTTCTGTAAATAAACCTTTGCCACCGATTTCAGCCAATGGTTTTTCTAAAATACGATCACCTTTCGTACTGTGATGGACTAACTCCACCTTACACTGTGGATAATGTTTGCGCAATGTATCTGCCACATAATTGGCTTGCCATAAAGCAAGGGCACTACTACGGGTGCCTATACGAATTGTGTCTCTCATAGTGTGTCGTCCTCCACTTCCAAAGCAAACATATCTTGGAATAACTTCCAATAATCTCGTTCTTCCTCTTTACCCGCTACTTCACCAAAATGAATCATTGGATCACGCAATAATTTACGTACCAACATGCGGGACATATTGCTAATAATCTTACGTTCTAGCTCTGTGGCATTAGGTAATTTTGCCATCGCGCGATGTACTTCACGTTTACGAATGGCTTCTGCTTTTTCACTAAGCAAGACCATAATAGGACGAACCGATAGATATTGCAATTTCTCTTCGATTTCCTGCAACGCCTCTTCTAAAATTGGTTCTGCTTTTTTAGCTTCTTCTTCTCGTTGGTGCTTGTTCGCTTCTACTACACTTTCCAAGGCATCAATGTTAAATAAATACACCCCTGGAATTTCTGTTACATCTGGATTGATGTCACGAGGTACGGCAATATCGATCATAACAATCGACTTACCATCTCGACCATCCATAATTTCTTCCGCTTCTTCCCGCTCAATCACATAATGCGGTGCACCGGTAGATGTAATAATAATATCTGCTGTTTTGGCTTCTTCTACGAAATGATCAAAAACCACAGCCTTACCATTAAATTGGGTTGCCAATTCTTCCGCTGTTTTGAACGTCCGGTTGGACACGAAAATACTCTTTACCCCTTTAGCTTGTAAATGACGAGCTGTGAGCTCACTCATTTGACCAGCTCCCAAAATGAGAACCTTTGCCTCACTGATAGGAATCTCTAAACTATCTTCCGCTAAATTGACTGCTGTATAACTAACAGATACTGGCGTATTTGCAATTCCCGTCATTGTACGCACACGTTTCCCTACAGCAATGGCTTTTTGGAAAATAATATTAAATACAGACGCTGTTAATCCCTTACTATAGGAAGAAATATAAGCCATTTTTAATTGACTCAAAATTTGACCTTCTCCTAACACAAGAGAATCTAAACTAGATGCCACTCTAAATAAATGAGAAATACATGCCTTCCCTTCATATAGGAAAAACCATTTCTCATCTACGTCTACTGTTTCTTCACCTTTCAGATGCAGTAGTAAACGTATCATATATTCTTTTACATTCTCCATGTCATTTAGGACGACATAGAGTTCTGTGCGGTTACACGTCGATAAAAGGACGCACTCCTCTACTTCTTCATGAGCATAGATGTGATCCATAGCATGATCGAGAGCTTCTTTGGAAAAAGAAAATTTCTCCCTCACATCTACAGGTGCACTTCTATGATTCAGACCTAATACGACTAATTGCATGTACAATATTCTCCTTCACTGAGTCTCCTTGACCCTCTAGTATTTGTATGAATTCTGATTCGCCTAAGTAGGTACGCCAAAACTGCTCTCGCTCTTTCGGAGTGCCTAATATGTTTTGCAATTCTTGTCTCCATAGACGAATCTGAGGTAGCCACTCGGCTAATATACCATATCTTCTTTCTATATCCTGTCTGAGCAAACGGCTCACTCGTGGGCTCACTTGATTGGTAAATATAGAAATCTCCAAATCACCCATCTCCGCAGCACTGCCGAATACCCACGTGGAATCGTCCTTCACATCTGCCCGATTAATGAAAGCCTGTACACTTTGTGCATCTTCCATGACCTGAGCATTCACATCTAGACGATCTGTAGCGATGATGACAAACTGTTGACCTACCATGTATTCTGAGCGGTACGGCTCCGCTACCCATTGTAATGCACCTGTTTCATGGTATCTTGCAATATCGGGTAGCACCTCAGGACTGACCACCATAATAGTTGCCGCTTCGTCTATTAATTTTTTAATACGCCGTAAGGCCACCTCTCCGCCGCCCACAACTAGGCAGGGTCTATCCTTTAGTGAAAGTCCAACAGTAATCATTCTACTATCCTTATATATCTCTACAATGGCAAAAACGGCTTGAATACTCAAGCCGAAATTCACCTTATGCTTCTGTTGTTGTCTCTACAGGTGTTATGTCCTGTAAAGCAATGCCATCTAATAATTGTAGTTGCGCTGTTAAAATTGATTCTACTTTTGCACGGAATACGGCCATTTCATTGGCAATGGTAGCATATTTAGCTTCTGCTTCTCGCAACGCACAATTCGCATCTTCTAAGATTAATTTACGTTGTTGCTCTGCATTTTGTAGAATTAAATCAGCTTCTTTGCGAGCTGCCTCTTTTACGTTTTCACCAGTTTCTTGAGCTAGTACCAATGTATTGCGCATAGTTTCTTCCGTTGATTCATATTGGCTCAAACGTTTTTCCATTTGCTCTACTTTATCAGTCATTTCACGATTTTCGCGATACAAGATTTCATAGGCTTGTACCACTTCATTCAGGAACTCGTTTACTTCATCGCAGTCAAAGCCACGAATACTTTTTCCAAACTCTTTATTATGAATATCCATTGGTGTTAACATAGGATCAGCCTCCTTACATAAATCGTTTTAGATGTACTCCAATACGTCCTTTTTTAGACGTACCTGTAATACTTTCTATTTGCATACGACCTCTGCCACGAAGAGAAATAACATCCCCTTCTTTTACTTCTTGCGCTGGTCCTTTGGCAGGTTGCCAATTCACTTGTACTAATCCTGCTTTGATGGCTTCTACTACTTTTGTACGAGATGTACTAAAACCAGAAGAAGCTATGGAATCCAAACGCATGGAAGCTACAGTAGTTCGTACTTCTTTTATTTTTTCTTCTTTCGGTTGTAATTCACTCAATTCCATCCGTGCTACTGTGACAGTAACCATAGCAATTTTTGTGAAATTCTGAATTACAAAATCTGCTATTGTCTCATCAACAATCACCTGAGCACCGCCACTAGTGACGATAATATCCCCAAAATGAGTGCGATCAATACCGAGCCCCATCAACGAGCCCAATACATCACGATGCGTCAACAGTCGGAATCGTGGATCCCAAGATACTTTCAATACTGCAATTTGTAGATCTACAGTTCCTTGAAAATATGGGTCCACAAAGGCCACTCGAAGGCGTTCTGCCCCTTCGTAGCCACCACTGGAAATAGTGTCAATACCACCGAAATTCGCTTTCACTGCATCGGCAATAACAAGACCCGCCGGAGACATAAAATCTGTTACACGGTACGGTCTGCCTGCTTGTACTTGCTCCGCTAGATCAATCATACGTCTAGCTTCTTCGCCATTACCAGATGCTTCAAAATATCGAATTAACTTTTCTTTATCTTTCACGTTGTTTTCCTATTTCATTTGACCGCTCATAGCAAGCTAGGACACCTTCCATAATAGAGGACCGTAAGCCTTCTTTCTCCATGGCAGCAATACCAGCTATGGTAGTCCCCCCTGGAGAAGTCACTTGGTCCCGCAATACACTCGGATGAGCGCCTGTTTCTAAGGCAATTAATCCCGAGCCATACATGGTCTGCACTGCCGCTTGCAACGCCAATGGCCTAGTGAGTCCAATTCGAACGCCTGCATTGGCCATAGCATCTAAAATGGTATACATATAGCCTGGACCTGCCCCTGCTAACGCACCAATACGGTCTAAATCAGCTTCTGAACATACGACAGCTTCGCCTAATGCTTCAAAAATGCGCAAAGCTTGTTCTCGTTCACCTGGCGTTACCTCATCACTACTTGCAATGGCTGTAAAACCGGCTTTCACTAAGATGGGTGTATTCGGCATAGCTCGCAACCAATGCGCATGAGGCGCAAAAGACTGCAATGTATCTAATGTAATGCCGGCTGCAATGGAAATACATAGTGTTCTCGGCTCAATAAGTGGGCCTACCTCTTGCATAAGAGATGGCAATACTTGAGGTTTTACGCCAAATACGATGGTTCTATACTCATCAAAGGCAGGTATGGCATCACAATCCGTAAAGGCTGTCACACCAAATGTGCGCTCTAACTCCGCCGCTTGTTCACTGCGACGAACCAATACATCTACTTCCTCAGGGCCCCAAACACCTTGTTCCAAAGCCCCTTGTAAAATAGCACCACCCATCGATCCTACGCCAATTAGCAGTATTTTTTGCATGGCTACCTCCTAATAGTTAGGCTTGTGGCTCTTTCCAAGCTAATTTATCAGATATTTCTGTATATTCTTTATCTGTATAATCTACAGTTACATTCACTGGTACACAGATGAAAATATCTTTACCAATTTTTTCTAATTTGCCATCTAAAGCAAATGTAGCGCCACTAACAAAGTCCACAATGCGTGCAGCTTCATGAGGGTCTGTATTTTCAAAATTAATCACTACTGGACGCATATCGCGCAATTGATTTGCAATGTTTTCAGAGTCTTCGAATGCTTTTGGCTCTACGATGACTACTTTCATACCACTAGAACGTTGTGCCACTGTATTATATCCTCCTGTTTTTGGTTTTACTGCAGATGCTACAGGTCCATTACCACCTGCCACTGGTGCTGTTACCACTGGCTGTTGAAATTCTTCTTCATATGTATCATCTGAATACTCTTCATATTCATATCCATCATCTTGATTACCGCCAAAAAAGTTTTTTACAGAATTCCAGCTGTCTTTCAGTGCCATCGTCATTTCCTCCATTACTTATTATAGTGGCGTTCTCCAAATATTGCGGTTCCCACACGAACAATATTTGCACCCTCTTCAATTGCTACTTCAAAATCATGGGTCATCCCCATGGATATATATTCAATCTGCCCTTCATCAAAATGAAGTTTCATGTCTTCAAATAAAGCATGAGCCACTCGAAAAATTGGGCGAGCCTCTTCTGGATCATCAAAAAATGGTGCCATACACATAAGCCCTTTTACCCGTACATTAGGTAATGTTTTGGCATATTCCCGTATGGTAGGAAACTCTTCCACATCCATCCCAGACTTGCTCTCTTCTCGTGCCACATTGACTTGCAGTAATACTTCTTGTACTAACCCTTCCCTAGCGGCAATGCGCTGAATTTCATCCAACAACTTAACACTGTGAACCGAATGAATCAATGCAAACTTACCTATCACATTGCGGACTTTGTTGTTTTGCAACTGTCCAATCAAATGCCATTGTAACTCTGGTCCCTGGTAGAGTTCCATTTTTTCTTTTGCTTCTTGTACACGATTCTCACCCACAGTTCTTACGCCTAACTGAGCTACCTCTTGTACCACCTCTACAGGATGATTCTTCGTCACCGCTACTAGCGTGACAGAATCTGTTCTTCCCACTCGTGCTTTCGCAGCTTCAATGCGTTCCTGCACTTCATGTAATGCTGTTGCTATCATATATGTCAGTCCTCTTTCGTCGTTACATTCCACTCTGAAAGGTCTTCATAAAAAAAATAATACTTTATCTTTCTTATTATAAACGAAAGAATAAGAAAAGTACATAGAAAAAGCATGATTTCAAGCCTAGTTCTCTGTATTTTCTTATTCTTAGTCATCTAGTTTATGTATTTGTCAAGTATTCCATGTGTGGGTGAAAGTATATCTCCCCCATCGTGCACCGTCATTGCATGTGATGTCCTCGAGTACCCTACAATGTCCTAGGGTGTCCTGTAAAATTGACCATCCTTAAAAAAGGAATCTAACACATCTGTATCCTAGGCTTGATCTCGCAGGACAGCGAACATGGCCATGCGTCCTGTACGTCCTTGATCTCGTCGGTACGAGTAACATCCATCAGTGGTCATCGTGTCTGTGGATGATACCGACACTTGCTCCAGTGGTACACCCTTGTGCACCACACAGGCTGCAATGTATCCTTTCAAATCTACATGTGGTGTCGGTGTCATTTGACCTTGTCGCTGAATGTAACGCACCACCTGGTCCACCTGTGAAAGTCCCAAGGCACACATGTCCTGTCGAAATTGTTCACCAATCTCTTCGCTCACCTCGAAGGAGTCCGCTCCAATGGAAGGACCGATGAAGAGATAGCAATCGGATGGCAACGTTCCGTACGCATCGTGCATACTATCCATCGTGCGCTCCACAATATGAGCGATGGCTCCACGCCAACCTGCATGAACAACCGCCACTGCATGATGCACCGCATCATAGATGAGTACAGGTACACAGTCCGCCACAAGCAACAAGAGGGGAACATTCACCAAGTTCGTATGAATCGCATCGCTGTCTGGGATACTGTCATCCCAACTAAATGCACCTCGACCAACAAGCTCTTGTGTCACTCTCGTCACACCTACACCATGTACTTGCTCACCACAAGTCAAATGATTAGGATCCACCCCTAACACCTGTGCTAAGCGTTTGCGATTTTCCCACACCGCTTCTGGAGCATCACCAACATGCAAACCCATGTTGAAACTATCAAAGGCACCTTCACTAATACCACCATAACGGTAGGTGACCCCGTGAGTGAGTGGAAAATCTTCTAGGAGAGGTGCGTATTCGTAAGTAATGGATGTTGAGTTATTTTGAGGGAGGGGGAATTGACGGAAGGTGGAGGATGGGTGAGATATTTGAGTTTTGTTCATTTGTGCCTCCTTTTAGTTATTAGAATAAACGAGAAATTAACTATTTCAACATTCTAATTTTAGTAACTTTTTCACCATCATTGTCAAAATAAATACCTAAAATATAATCCGAGTTCCACATGAACGCACCATAAAACCACGCATTATTGTCAAAAATATGTGTTGGTCGCCCATAGGCATTATACACCTGTTCTAGCGTGTCACCTACTGCAATCCCACGATGAGTCGTAGCATCCCGATTCGTAATCTCAATATAATTTACTATATTATCATCCGAATAATCTCCCTTTGTAAATGACATATCAAATGTTACCCCACCATATCTCATACCATGATTAATGTCAGCAGGTTCACCAAGACTATTTCTTACTTGTCTGAAAGTAGCTCCCATAGGAACCCCCAACACTTGATATTCAATGCCATCCATCTTGTATCCTATTAATTGCCCGCCTCTATAACTAATTGGATACTCAGATCGTTGTGGCAATCGAATCGTACTAGAAGATGTACTACTTGTATCTGTAGAGCCTTCCCTAGACGCCTTATTTCGCTCTGAAGTTTCATTCCAAACTTTTTCTAGTTTTTTCAAAGACTTAGACAACCAACTTGCCTCTACATGGGTTGGTGTGAAGATGGTGGCACTGAAAAGTGCTAGTAAAATGGATGTAGTTAATTTTTTCATAAAAGTACCTCTAAATATGACCTAACTTTATCCTCTACTTTCAACAGCTTTGCGAACTCAGAACGCAGGGGAATATTTTTTTCAGTTCTTTTAGTATATCGTTTAAATGCCTCAGTAATAGTTTGAATATCTGTATGATTTCTTGTCTTTGTGAAGGTATCTTGAGAAAATAATACAGGATGAAAAGAGGAGGAAGTTTTGAACGATTTAGTTGTGTTTAGGTTGATGCCTCCTTGTATTTTAGTAGAACACTCTGTAACATATGAGTTTTAAGAATTAATGACTCTAATCTTAGTTACCTTTTCTCCATCATTTTCAAAAGTGATCCCACTTTTAGCATCCGATGACCATATAAAAGCTCCATAGAACCAATCATTTCTGCTATTGATATGAGTAGGCCTACCATATACCTTATACACAGCTTCTAGCGAATCTCCTACCGCAATCCCTCTGTGAGTTACAGCATCTCGATTCACCACTATAATCATTCCTGCTCTATCAAAGTCTCCATGAACACTTTCATACGTTATTCCACCATATCGCATAAATATATTGCGAACACCAAATACACCTGGCTGATACATTTTTTCTTCTGTCGGTACACCTAAAGCTCTTCGTATCTCACTATATTGAGCACCCACAGGTACACCTGCAATGGTAAGGTCTTTTATATCCATACTTTGTCCTACTAGTTCTCCACCCACAAAACTAGTCGGATACTCGGACCGTTGAGGTAACCGAATCGTGCTCATAGATGCACCACTTATTCCAGTAGAACCACTTTGTTTTCCTGCTTCATTCCAAGATTTTTCAACCTTTTTCCATGTTTTAGATAACCAACTAGCTTCTACGTGGGCTGGCGTGAAGATGGTGGCACTGAATAGTGCTAGTAAAATAGATGTGGTTAATTTTTTCATGTTCTCTCCTGTACTCTATGATCTTAATATGCGCTTATATAATTTATATATTTAATTGTTTTAAAATATTCTTAATCTCTGCGCATATTTCCTCTAACCTAATATCTTCTGCATAATTAAAGTTCTTAGAATAATTCCTCCACCGTTGCTGCATAATATCACTAAATTCAATTATTTCAATAACTTGGTCGAACTCTTTTATCCTATCATATGTACCTCGTTTTTTTGCAGTCTCTCTTAATGCCATTTGCAAAGTAGATATTTCTATATTTTGACTCTCTAACTTAATTAATATAAAAATGTCATAATAATCTCTAAGTCTGGTATTTTGGTCTCCTCGCGCAACAACCGTTTCTAACTTTTCTGCAAGAATCGTTGATAAATTATATGCCAATATATTAATACTTCTTTCATCTAACATAAGCTTATATGTATATTCAATTTCTTTTGGTGTAATCTTGTCACCAGTAGTAATATCCAATTTTAGAGGTACTGACATTTTTTCATAATTGCCAACTAATGATACTCTATATCCAATATATTCATCTTTTTCTCTAATTTCTTGCACTATACCTCTGTTAAAAGATATTCCATCGTCCAACGGTATCCTTATAATATTATCAATCATTTCTATAATTGTCTCTTTATTTAATGGATACCCTTTTATTGTTGCATCCATATCCATAGTAGATCTCATATTCACTCCAATCATAGATGCAATGAGAAATCCGCCTTTGAGGATATAGTTATTTTTGTACTCACTACATGAAATTCGCTCTAAAAAACGTTCTAACATATAGTTTTGTAAAAGTATCTGTGCTGATATATTCTTATCCTTTGCAATCTTTTTTATAACACTTTTAAGCTGCATAGCATTTTTCATAATAACACCTCTAAATAAGAACGAACTTTTTCCTCTACTTTCATCAGTTTTGCAAACTCAGAGAGTAAAGGAATATTTTTTTCAATTCTTTTAGTATATCGTTTAAATGCTTCTGTAATAACTTGAATATCTGTATGATACCTTGGTTGTAAAATGTCACATAAAGTCCTCTCTACAGAGTATCCCCTTACCGTGTTGCCACTGGGCGTTACTAACTCACTTATGCCAATATCATATAATGATGATCGTATACCCCTGCATAAAATTCCATCAGCCTTTGGATTTGTTAAGTTATAGCCATAAGGGAACGTCATATTAAACCGTATTGGCGTTCTATCAGTTAAATCAGTTAAATATAACACAGTATCCAAAGAATAGATTCCACGTTTATACCGGCTTTGTAAGACAACAAATTCATCTTCCCATACTTCAGGTAATGTATATACCCCTCTTGAAGCACGCTCTAAATTTCCTTGTTGCACTAAATATTGTAAACTACTCCGTGATATACCTTCTTTTACAACCATATCTGTCGTAACTAACCCATTATTATATTCTGCTATTTCTAAAATTCTCTTTGAATTATCGATAGATATCCCCCCTCATATCATTTTATGTACTTTCTTGCTTTAAATTATAATGTAACACAGCATCAAAGTAAAGACTACATACAACTTTTCACGCATTCCACGATAGGTAAATCTGCTTCTAACCAATCTACATCATATAATATTTCTAAACCTAACCAACGAGCTGCACTATGTTCTTGTAAATGAAAGTCTCCTAATAACTCACATTGATAGGCATGCATAATAAGATGAAAATTAGGATAATCATACTCTACAGTTGTTAAAAAATCTCCTACTGTAATCTGCACATCTAACTCTTCTTGTATTTCACGAGATAACGCTACTTTATGAACTTCTCCAGACTCAATTTTACCTCCTGGAAATTCCCAACGCCCTTGTAAATCCCCATACCCTCTTTGTGTAGCTAGTACTTGTTTATCTTTCAAAATAACTGCTGCTACTACTTCTATCGTTTTCATCCCTATCTCCTTCAATGATTCACAAAATAATCATATAGATCTTCTCGTATTGGTGTTTCTAAATCGTACATAATCCGAACTGCCTTTTTCGTTGTACCCGGCATTGTAAACACTTCTGTTTCGCCTGTAGCATGAATATGACCTAAATAATAAAATTCTTTTGCTCCATCTTCATCATTTTTATTTTTCCGAATAAACAGATGCATAGTAATATTTTCTTCTTTTGCATGTAACGCTTTTTGTACCAAATTATTACTAAGGTCCACACCACTTTTAGAAATAGCAATTAATTGTTGTGGAGATAATAATTTATCTTCATATCTAATAGTATCTGCAATATCTTCGCCCTTATCATAATTGATAAATACCGGATATGTTTTAGTAGACTCATCATATTTATAACCACCAATATTTAATGGCACAATACTCGTTTCCCACTCCATTAACTGACATACATCTTCATACGTATATTTTTGATACAGTGTAAATGAAGCCTCCTCATATCGTTGACTATAATATTTTTGATTTCTTTGAAAGCCCACTTGCACATAATCTTCGACCATATCACGGAAACCTTCTTTTTCTAGAGCTTCACGGAATACTGTTGATATTTGTAATCCATCAGTCACTTCATCACACAACACTGCATCTCTAAATCCAGCTTTAGATGAACCTGTTTTAAACTGACCTGTAAATAAATTGATAATATTTTTTTCTGTATGGATTGTACAAGGAATGCCTAATCTTACTAATTGATGTTTCATATACACCAATGGATTAGCTTCACCTTTCAATAATCCTTCCAGTACATAGAGTTCATGCACACGTTTACCAAGTACCATGTACTGCCCCATATACTCTAATATTTTAGCTTCTACCGCCGAAAACCTATGGGTGTAGTCTTTTTCATAGTCTACCAAAAACTTATAATATGTTTTTGCATTACTACTAAAGATCAAAGAAATATCAATACTTCCATAGTTTTCAAAATCTATCAATTTAGGTATGCGCCCTAATTTATATTTTAAATTTTTATAGGCTTGTCGAATATGTTTAATCTGCGTGAACTTAGCCGTGTCGATAGATTTAAAAATACGTTCTTGAGCAATCGCATCAAAATGGATGGTAGATGCACCTGGAATCACTCGTGTGCCTTCTTGCACATAATAGCGTAAACTATCTTTATTATGGCTTACGTCACCAGAAAGAGCTACAGGAATCATAAAATTATTATTAAAGTTTCCAATAAAGTCAAGAACGACTACATAATCTTTACTGTTATGACGACGCAATCCCCGTCCTAATTGTTGTACAAATACGATAGGACTCTCTGTGCCACGAACCATAACAACTTGATTGACCTCTGGAATATCGATACCTTCATTAAAAATATCTACCGTCATAATATAATCTAATGCATCATTTGCATCCGGCCCTGATAATCTTTGAATCGCCGCTTCACGGCTTTCTTGTGAGTCTGCACCACTTAGACTAAGAGTTCGCATCCCCAGTTGATTAAAGGCCATGGATAGTTCTTGCGCTTCTTCAATGCTATGACAAAATACTAATCCTTTTACTCGCTCTCCAGAATATCCATAAAAATTACATTGCTCTAGAATTAATCTAGCTCTTGTTTCGTAATCCCACTCATTAGCAAAAATACTCTGAGCTTCATCTCCTTCATAAGTTGTGATCCCATCAGATAATTGCCCTATACCAAAATAATGGAATGGACACAGCAAATCTGCCTCCAATGCGTGTTGTAACCGTATTTCATGAATAATATTGTAATCAAATAATTTATAAATATCGAAATCATCTGTACGCTCTGGACTAGCGGTCATAGCAAACCAAAACTTAGGTGTAAAGTATTCCATAATGCGATGGTAACTTTCAGATCCCGCCCGATGTGCCTCATCTATGACGATGATGTCAAAATCTGTGGGAGAAAATCGCTCATAACACTCTGGCTTCGACATCATCTGCATAGTAGCAAATAAATAGGTTTCTGAAAAACCTTTTGCTGTACCTGATAATACACCATACGTCACGGAGTCACCAATCACCCGTTGATACGATTCCATTGCTTGTCGAGCCACTTGTTCACGATGCACTAAAAATAACACACGCTTCGGTGTAACACTACTGACCGCAAAGGCTGATGCATAGGTTTTACCTGTACCAGTTGCAGAAATTAATAATCCCTTGTTAGCCCCTGTCTCATATAGTTCTGTAAACTTTTCAATCACATAGGACTGCATACTATTCGGCTGTAATACTTTTGGTACTTGATTATATTCAGTTACGCTCGCATCTGCCACCGCTGGTAATTGTTTCTTAGTAGAATCATTACACTGTTTATATAACATTCTATACGTATCAATATATTCTACATAAGTCTTTGTCTCATCTGCTGCCCATAAACTTTCAAACTCTTCTAAGACAGATGTCACAAAAGTTTCTTGCTTATGGGAACTATAATGCACATTCCATTCTTTATTTCTCGTCAGAGCATGGAGTGTCATATTCGAACTACCCATGATAATTGTAAACTCATCTTCTAAATGGAATCCATATCCTTTTGTATGAAAGCCTACATCAGACCTTTGTGCATCAAATATGCGGAGCTCAATATTACTAAACTGACTTAACTTGTCTAGTATTTTAGGGTCATTAAACATCAAAAAGTTCGTTGTCAAAATACGACCTGGAATATGTTTTTCTTCCAACTCTTTTAACGTCATTAATAATGGACTCAGTCCACCTGCTGTAATAAAGGCTACGCTGATAAAAAAGGATTCGCACCGTTTTAGTTCGCTCTCTATAGCAGAAATTACCTTCCGACCTTCTTCTGCATTATTCGATACAAACTCTGGTCCACTATGTTGTAATGATTTAGTAAAGTTTATCGCACTCATCTCTATCTCCTATATACATGTATATAAGATCACTCTACCAGCTCTTATGCATAAGATCAATAGAAAAATAAAAAGAACACTACACATCCTATAACAAGCCTGAGTATTCTCATAGCTTGTCAAGAAATGTATAGCGTTCTTTCTTATCTTATGGTGCTTGTATCAATGTAACAAAGTATCTTACCACCATTCATTGATATATGTATTTTGTCTTGGGTAGGCCCGATTTAACACTTCTAATATATCATCTGGTCCTTCTAGTGTTTCTTCAAAGGCAAGTTCCGTCGCACTCATGCGCCCCATAAGTAGTAAGCTCAAGGCCCCTACGGAGAACACTAATTTCGCATTGATATCCACATGTTCTTTATGTTTCACCACTTGAGCTTTGCCTTCTTTATAGGACACCACATAAGTGCCGTGGTTCCACTCACATAATGGGTCTTTCACACCGAATTGGATAGCACCTTCTAATGCCACGGGTACAGGAATGCTTTCCATAGCAAGTTTCACATCTACGATACGGCTCATCATAAATGGCATTGTGCTATGTCCCGTTTTTCCATTTGTGTGAAAGATATAGCCTTGGTCAATCATGCCTTCGTTCCAACGTACGCTTTCACCTTGAGAGCGATGGTTGTACAAGAAGTTCAGCAATGCTTTTTGGGCACGGCGAGTAGTATACACAAACTCACTCACCCCGATTTCAGGATCCCCTAAGCGATAGAAACAATAACCTTCTAATTGTCCCGAATCATTTTTCACATATCCCACTTGCACGCCTTCTGCAAAAATAGATTCCAACAAACGAACCCATTCTTTTTCTTTTCGTACCGCATAGCCGGACAATGGTTTTGTATACGTTTCATAGACCCCTGCTAAACGTTTCCATTCTCGTGGAGATCGCAACATACCAAAGGATAACGTTTTATCTAATTTCTTTAACAGTGGCGCTAACTCATCTAGTTTCATGGTTTGTACCCATTGATGAGCATACAAATCCCAGCCATAGTTTTGATAAAACCCTGCAGAAGATGGCATTAAAATGGTTAAGCCTTGTCCACGCTCTTTTAATTCTCCTAAGGCGGCTTTCAATAATTTTTTACCCACCCCACTACGTCGTACAATCGGGTCTGTGGCAACCCCTACCATGTAAGACATAGGTAGGTCCACACCGCGAACACGAATGGTATTTTGTCGTAAATGAACGGTACTCACCAAATAACTACGATCGATGCCGACCATCGTATTATCTGGTTCATAAGCCGTATCAAAATAGTATTTAAAAAATGGATGATCTTCTGGTTCAAAACAATAGGCCCACAAACGTTTTACTTCTTTTGTGTCTGACTCTTTGGCAATTCTAAATTTCAAAATAATCCCTCTTCCATCGCTATGGTACATAGAAAACAGTTCCTATACTTTATTCTAT
>OBVV01000371.1_pt1 | contig 19174 bp, 19 predicted proteins | sample 1476221 | NCBI WGS metagenome assembly OBVV01 (sample SAMEA2580029, study PRJEB22360) | human gut metagenome | biome: human gut; feature: human-associated habitat; material: faeces | place: Denmark | collected 2008/2010 | reverse complement strand
AGCATTAATCCAAAACCTAATGTAGAGTATATAACGGATTTTTTATCCAGTTTTGTTTCTTTCGTTGTGTTATAACTTGAAATCGATACAAAACCAAATATAAATGTAACTAATGCTATACCGACAATAACAATAAATGGCACTCTCCAACTTGCATTGTCAATGATTAAACCAGTAAATGTAGGTCCAATTGCAGGTGCAAATTGTATAACTAATCCTGCAAGTCCCATTGCAAATCCACGGTGTTCTTTAGAGAACAATGTAAACAATGTAAATTGCATTAATGGCATGAGTATACCTGCACCGACAGCTTGTATTACCCGTGCAAACATGAGCACGCCAAAATTAGGTGCAATAGCAGCAACGATTGATCCTATCAGAAATGTTCCCATTGCACCTAAATATAGCGGTCTCGTTTTTACTTTATCCATTAAGTAAGCGGTAAGTGGAATCATGACACCATTCACTAACATGAAACCTGTAATCAGCCACTGCGATGTATTCTCATTAATATTTAACTCACGCATAATGTGTGGCAAGGCTGTATTAAGTAATGTTTGATTTAAAATGGCCACGAAAGCGCTAATTAACATTACAGATACGATTAAATTTCGCTTAGTCTTAGATAATTCATAACTGGCCATAAACATATACTCCTTTTTTTTCAAATGATAATTTTATATTCAATCAAATTTTATTTACCGATACAAACTTAATGCTCAGAATAATATAGAAATTTCTTGTTATTTTGGATACCATTATAGTGTAATTATTCAAACTTTGTACTGCTTGGTAAAGCATGATACAACTGCAATGTTTAATAGCATTATCAAACATTGCTATTAAATAATTAAATTATTTTCTATCGTTAAGTTCAATTATTCCATATTAAATTCTCTTTTTTTACAAACGCCTTACTTTTTATTATTCAAATTTTTACTTTTAGGATAAAAAACTTCTTTACATACAAATAAAAATCCTATAATAATCATAATTACCCAAAAATGTATATTAACATGTACATAGTGTATGTGAACTATAAAATAAAACATAATTGTAGTAACAATGTAGGAGATGAGATGAAAGTTAATACCTTGAAAGTATGGATTTTTTGGAAGATTCTTTTTAAAATAATCCATTAAATGCTCAATTGAAAATAAAGTAAAATAGCCTAATACGATATAACTACCGTAGTATATTAAATTATCATAAAAGCCTTTATTGTAACTAAAATCGCCTAAGTGTAAATAAATAAGGATGCGACTCAAACCGTACAAACCAAAGCCTAAAAACGTTAAAAAAATGGCTCCGGAAATAATAAATATAGTGAGAACAATAAGTGTTACTAATAAATGATATGATTTATTTTTTAAAAATTTCATCACTTTTGTCCTCCCTTACACTTCGTATATACATATATATTATCATGTAAATAAAAGCATATAAAATTTTAAGTTATACAACATTTCTTCTTCTCATCTCAACTTATTTCTTTTTATTTTCACAAAAAAAGCAAGTAGATATGGTATACGCATTTCTACTTGCTCATAATTAAAAAATCATTCTGTAATGTTTCTAAGATTGAATAGGATTACTCTTAAATAATGTCATCCACATTACAATTAAACATACTGAAATTATTGATACTAATCCTAATACATTGTGTAAATTAGAACCAAATAAACCAACATTTAGTGCATACATATATCCCATAATCGTAGATCCGACAGACGAACCTAAATTTTTTGTCAATGCATAAAACGACATCATCTTTTTCATATTTTTTGGAGAAGTTTCCTCTTGGACAATAACACTATCTTTTGTATAAATATAGCCAAAACTTAAACCTGCAAATATAACCGCAAAAGCAATAAGCAATGGGAGTTTTAAGCCAAACATTATCATCAGACTACAAACTAATAAAACAAAGAATGAGCAAATATATAATGTTTTTCTAGTAAAATGCGCTTCTATTTTAGCTAAATTGAAATTAAGCGTAATCCAAGCAACAGACAACGGGAATATTACAAATCCACTTTGTAAAGGTGATAAACCAAGTTTTTCTTGTAAATATACTGGTATATATAAATTATATCCCATCAATGTTATCGCAATTAGTAAATCCGTTATAAAAACTAGAACTATTGATATGTTAAATTCTTTCGTTGGTAAAAATGGTTGTTCGAAACTATTTTCTACTTTAAATAGTAGCCATAAAACAGCTAAAGCTAAAATAATTGAGAATATGTTAAAAATAATATGATGTTGGTTGAGTAAACCAAACATTAATAAAGCTATAAAGATATAAAAGATAATCAATCCTTTTATATCAAAACGACTCTGTTGTACTTGTGTCTCATCAGGAAAATGAAAAGTCATAAATACAAGTATTATTGCCAATATAGCAATAGGAATATTGATATAGAATAGCCAATGCCATGAAGCGAACTCTAAAATCGCACCACCTAATAATGGACCAATAATACTCGAAATCCCCCAGACACTTCCGACGATACCCATAATTTTATATCTTAACGGAATTTCAAAAGCCAACTTTGGAACTATTTGTGAGAGTGACATCATAACTCCTGCTCCAAAACCTTGTACTATTCGAGAGATAATTAAAAAAATAAACGTCTGACTTAATCCCGACATTAAACTACCTAAGGCAAACAATGATACCCCTACAACAGCAATGTTAATAATTTTAAATCTAGACATGAGCTCACCAACGATAGGGTTAGCTATAACTAAAGCAATAAAATATACGGTAAATACTAATGAAACTAGATTACCGGCATTCAAACTATTTTTTATTGTTGGTAATGCTAATGAAATTATTGATGTTTCAACCCCTGCCATAAACATTATTAGTATGAGTGCCATTACAGTAATGATGGACTTAAGATTCATAAAAAAACTCCCTTTTTATTGGATTTAGCTATTGAAACGTAAAATTGACTTTTTAATATGATGGTACTCATACACCATTTGTTTTCAATAAAAAGGAGTGAGATCAGTACATCTCACCCCTTTAAAAAGTCCATAAAGTTAAAATTCCAACGCCACCATGTGTTTATTTAAAGTATAATGATATATCTAAAAATAATACTTATTTTTCTCTCTAAATTAAAAGGATAGAATGTTGCAATTCACATAAAATAAAAAATGCCTATCATATGTAAGAGAGAAGCAAGAACAATAAATATATGCCAAATCATATGAAAATAAGGTTTATTTTTTTGGGCATAAAACCAAGCTCCGATAGTATAAGATAACCCACCAAGAAATATAAAGAAAATAAACCACCATGATGTTCGCATAATAATAATAGGTAAGAATATGATACCTACCCACCCCATCACCAAATAAACAATGAGACTTAATCTATGATTGACTTTAGTTGCTATTGATTTATACAAAATTCCCCATAATGTTGTTCCCCATAATAATATTGTGACAAGCCAACCTAACCAACCACCGACAACACTTAACAAAACAGGTGTATACGTTCCTGAAATAGCCACATAAATCATACTATGGTCAATAATCCTTAATATATATTTATGAGACGTATTATTTTGCATCGAATGATAAATGGTTGATGATATGAACATCATAAAAATACTAATCACATAAATCGACACACTAATTGACTCTAATGTGCCACCATTGTTAAAACTATGCACTGCTGCATATGGAAGAATAAATAATGTAAGTAATGCAGCAGCACCATGTGATGCTGCATTACCAATCTCTTCTCCAAATGTTAAAGGAATGATGTCCTTAAAAGTTTCTACCACAGAATCGTTTTTTCGCTTAGATGATTGAGACATCTATTCCACCACCTTTAGTTAAATCAAATCCATTCGTTTTAAATCTTCTGTAGCTGTATGTACACTATCCTTACCTTCTTTATTTTTTAAAGGTGAAAATTCTTCTTCTCTTGGAACTTGTAGTGTTACAAAGCTTGTACCGTACCTAAATATGTCAAAATAAAATAATTCAAACTTTAATGTAGGACGTTCAACCACACCAAAATTTTCATCTAATTGTTTTAATTGTTTGATTGCCAAATGATATGGTAATTCTCTATCAACAACACTGGTAATGAAACCTAGTTTAAAAGCATGGATACCTATATTAGCATTGTTAAATTGATTTGCTATGTCTAAATCTAATTCGGAATACTCTAACACAGTGTCTTTACAATCAACATTTACAAGTCGACCTACACTTTCACTATCTTTAGGTTGAATTGTTTTTGATGTGATGTCTTTACTTTGTGTCACTGTAAAACCTGCAAATAACGGATCTAAAACTTTAACTAAGACATTATCAATGTTATTTAAGAAGATATATTTGACGTGATCCTGTTGCATTTTATCAAGGTATCCAGCTTTTTTAAGAGACTTGAATACACCCCCATTACCATTAGGTGTTTCCATAATATGTCCATCTCTATTTAAAACAAGTTTTCCTTCTTCACTTAAAGCAACAATGTTATCTTGCTTAAAGAAATGAATATGATTGGCATCATAATTAAAATATTTATGTTGTTTAAAATACTCTATTGTATCTTTATGATTAATGTCACTTGTCATAATATACCAATTAATTGTGTGGCCAGTTTCTTCTTTTAAACGAATCAATTGACGCGCCTGAAGCTCAAATAAACTCGTACCCTCTATTTCAAAAGAACCTTTAGGCCCTTTATATCCTAAACGCGTACCTTGTCCTCCAGCCATCAATAATACTGCAAATTCACCATTTCGTATTGCCTCATAACCTTTTTGTTCATATGTATGTCGTTGTTCTTCATTGAGTCGTGATTTCACTTCATATTTGACTTCAGATACAGAAGATACATCATCAATAGTTTTTCTATTAACATATAAGTCCTGATATAAATCTTGAATTTCTGCAAGATTTAACTGATTCACTTTTTCATCTAAAGCATTCTTTTCATTACTACTCATTAATTTTTCATATTCATACAAATGCTCTTGGTTATACTTTTCCAATTGATTTTTTTCTAACATGATAACGCTCCTTATGTATACGTAATTTTAATTGTTATTTTTCTCATAATAATCTTATTTGATTAACCAATAGTGCATCATAGTATTTAAATATGGTTGAAATAAAGTATATATCGCACCAACACTTAATGCAGTAGCTAGAGATACATCTACTAGTCCCCCAGTTTTAAAATGAATGGGTGATACGATATTAAATGGTAAAGGATAAAATAGTTTAACACCTCTTGGAGTTAATATATCAAGTATAACATGCGAAAACATACCAATAACAATTGCAACCATATAATACATCGGAGTTTGTATGAAGTACAGTAAAAAACTAATTCCTATAATAAATAAAAGTGAATGCGTAAATGTTCTATGACCAAATAAAATTCTGACAAAAAAACTAGTAAGCCTAAATCGTCTTCCTATTTTACTTTGTGTATGACATATATCTGGCAAAATACTTGAAATGACTGAAAGTACAATCACTGATATAGAAGTAAATATATCTGTATGAAAATATTGTGTGGTTATTGCACCGACTAAAAAGCCACATGATGCGTGTGTTTTACCTGTCATGTTTTGTTCTCCTTTATAAGGATATTTTAGCACATTTCGTTTTAAAAAGCGAACATACTTTCGCATTCACTTTCAATTAGTATGACATAATTAAAAAAAGTATCACATAAATACTTGAAAACGATTACACAATCATTTATGATAGGTTTATAAATTAATTAAAGGAAGTGTTTTTAATGGCAATGACAGTTAAGAAAAACGATAATGAAGTTCGTATTCAATGGAGAGTAGCAGATATCAAAATTCCAAATAATGAAATTAAAAATGTTACTCAAGATCAAGATATTCATGCCGTACCAGAAGAGAATGGTAAAGAAATATCTCGAATCGGTTCTACTTTCGGAAAAACAAATCGCGTATTAATTGATACTGATCAACACTTATATATTATTTACACTCAAAATGATCAAAAAGTATATAATGAGTTAACAAAATAAATTACAGATTTATATTTTTTAACATAACTTTATAATCAGACTGTCGACATAACTCAATATAATGTCGACAGTTTTTTATTGTGATATTTTCAAAAGTGCTAAGCTGAATGATAAACTTTATATTGAAAAATAGACTAGGAGGTAATTTGAATGTTCGTTGTTACTAATAGAATCACTGTAAAAAAAGGATATGCAAAACAAATGGCGCCTAATTTTACTAAAGGAGGTCCTATTGAATCTTTAAAGGGCTTTGAAGGTATTGAAGTTTGGCAAATTGATAAAGATGATTATAGCGAAGATATGTATGTAAATAGTTGGTGGGAAACTGAAGAAGATTTTAAAAATGGGTGAATAGTGATGTATTTAAACAAGCACATAAAAATACTGGTAAATCCGAAGATTCACCAGTCATTAAAAGCGAAATTGTTAAATCAAATGTTTTATCTTCTTTAAACAGAAGATAAATTATGCAAAGGGAGTGGGCTAGAATACGTATATGATTCATTGTCTAATTTTGCATTTATAATTATAAAAATAAAACAAGTTAGATATATGAGAATTTTTATTTCAACCATTAGTAATATATTGCTGTTGTTATGATTAGTTCCCCACTCCCACTAAATTAAAAATGAGTATATCTTTTATCCAATAAATAAATGCGCTAATAAAGCAATTATTGGAAGCGTAATGATAGTACGAATTAACTGGAATTTTAGAACCAAGAATCACGCCGCCTACTTCAGATAAATAAACAAGTTGAGAGATACTCAATGCTCCAATTACAAAACGTGTTACATCATTTTGAACCCCTTCAATAAGAATAGAAGGTAAGAACATATCGGCAAACCCAATTAGAATTGTTTGTGATGCTTCATGTGCTTCTGGAATTTGTAACAATTCTAGTACTGGAACAAATGGTTTTCCTATAATCTCAAAAACAGGTGTGTAGTTAGCGATAATAGTAGCTATTGTTCCTATACTCATAACTACTGGTAAAATTACAAACCACATATCTACAACTGTTTTAAAACCCGAAATTAAAAATTCTTTAAACCCTGGCGATTTAATTCCAACTTCAGTTGCTAAATCAAAACCATATTTTAATGCTGTTTTGCCTTCTGGTAGCTGTTCCTTACGAGCCTCTTCACTTACTTCTTTAGCATATTCGTCAGGAATATTTTTAAGTGGCCAAATTCTTGGCATAATCATTGCTGCAATTAAACATGAAATGACTACTGTTAAATAAAAATAGAAGAATTGATCTTGCATTCTAATTGTTTCGGCAATGACAATCGCGAACGTAATAGATACAACACTAAAGGTTGTGGATATTACAGTTGCTTCTCTTCTTGAGTAATATCCTTCACCATATTGTCTACTAGTAATTAAAACACCAACTGTACCATCACCTATAAATGAAGCTAGATTATCAACTGTCGATCTACCAGGTAAAGTAAACAAAGGTCTCATGATAGGTCTAAAGATGGGGCCAAGTAATTCTAATAGACCATACTCCATTAATAAAGGTAAAAAGATTGCAGCAAATAAAAATACTGCTACAAGAGTAGGTAATAAACTCGAAAATACTAATCCACCTGTATCTTCAGATTTAATCATTTCAGGTCCAATATTTAAAAATGTTAGCCATGAGAAGAAGACAGCTAATACTCTCAAAACAAGCCACCCTATTTTAACGTTGAAAGCACTGCTCATTAAACCTTGAGGATTTAATTTGTTTTTAAAAATTGTAGAGCATAATATTGTTAAAATACCTGATACAGTTATGATGGTTACAATTAAAATTGGCATGATACCACCAAGCCAATCTTTTAATAAACCAGCTAAAAAAGCTATTGGAAGAGTCGTTTGCTGCTGTCCATCTTGAACAACTGGTATAGGAATTAAAAATAATATAATCCCTAACAACGACATAGTGATAAATTTAATTCTACCTCTAACTATGTCAACTTTTTTATATTCATTCATATATATTCAATCCATTTCTATCTTTTTATATCCATATGTAATTTAAAGTATATCACATTATATATATGCATTATTTTGAATAATTACGTAAAGAACACTATACGCTATTTATTAACTTTTAGCAAATCCATTTTAACTCTTTTTCCATTTAAGCAGTTCTATTCGTATATGATTTATATTTTTTATTTTTTTAATGAGCCATCAAAATGATATTGTAACATCAATAAGAGCCTGTACATTAATTTGTAATGTATCAGGCTCTATAACTAAAAATATAATATTGAAACTATCAAATTTACTACATCTTACGTAATAAAAATAAGAAGTAAGGTGCGCCTATAATTGCTATTACAACACCTACAGGAATATCAAGAGGAGGTTGTATACCTCTTGCTAAACCATCACCAAAAGTTAATAATATTGCTCCTACCAAACCTGACATGATTATAACATGTATATTTTTATGACCGACAAGTTGACGTGCAATATGAGGTGCTATAAGACCTAAAAAACTAATACCTCCTACTACTGCAATGGACGCGCCTGCTAACATTACTGCTAATACAAGTAAAGTCATTTTTAAGATTTTTACACGTGCTCCTAGTGCAATGGCTACATGATCACCTAAATTTAAAATATCAAGTTGATACCCTAATAACAATACTATAGGTACAGTGATAATAAACCATGGTAATAAACTATAAAAACTGGCTATATTATGACCATATAAACTACCAGTTAACCATAATAGCGCATTATTTGCATCAAGAGGATTACGTATAAGCAGGAATTGGACAATGGCCGTACAAATTGCACCTATAGCTAAACCTATCAATGCTAATTTTGATCCCTTTACATCAAATTTAGAAATAAGAACTGAAAGAATAATACTTATTGTCAAAGCACCGATAAATGAACCTAAAGGAAGAACAAATAGAGGTGCCGATGGAAATATCATTATGATTATTACTGCTGCTAAACTTGCCCCTTTTGTTATTCCAATAACATCGGGTGAGGCAAGTGGATTTCTTATAACCCCTTGTATCACCGAGCCAGAAATAGCTAAACTACTGCCTATAAGTATTCCTAAAAGTGTTCTAGGAATTCGATATTCATTTAAAATAAAGTCATTGTGTAAGAAGAAGCCTGTAACTGCATGAATAGGATTAATCATTACTGATCCTATACAAAGACTAAAGATTGTACTAAAAATTAATAACAGTAAGACAATGGTATAGCGCATCTTCAGGTTTTGTTTAATCATATGCGATTCACCCCTCTAACAGTTATGAATAAGAAGTAAAAAGCACCAACAAATGATGTAACAATACCTACTGGCGATTCGAATGGATAAGTAATTAAGCGACACAATACATCAGAAATAAGTAATAAAGTAGCGCCGAATATAAATGTTAAAGGTATCATCAATATATAGTTTTTATTTATATATCTTTTCACTATGTGTGGAACTATCAAACCAACAAATCCTATAGGACCAGCAATAGAAACAGAAACACCAGCAAGAACAACGACCAATATTCCAACAATCATTCTGACGATTTCTGTTCTTTGTCCTAATCCTCTGGCAATATCATCACCTAACTCTAATATAGTTAATTGTCTTCCCATAAATATGGTCACAAAAATAGCAAGGAGTAAAAATGGTAAGATAAATATAATCTGTTGCCATTTTATACCGGCTAATGAACCAACTAACCAGAACATCACTGTATCATTAGAATCTTCATTTAGAATAATTATACCTTGAGTCATACTACTAAAGAACAGATGAATAGCCATACCTGCAAGTGCTAGTTTAATCGGTGTAAGCGACTTAGTAGAGCCAGACAATGTATAGACAGTAAAACCTCCTAAGAAGGCACCAATTATCGCTAAAATTGTAGAGTAAGAGCCTAGAGACGGTATAAGTACAGTTATAAGAACAATAACGAAGGAAGCGCCTGCATTCACACCAAAAATCTGTGGTGAAGCCAAAGGGTTTTTGGTAATTGCCTGCATCAATAAACCTGCAATTGCTAAAGCGCCACCAATAATTAAACTAGCCAGCATTCTTGGCATACGTACATTGTGTATTAAGAAAGTTGCTTTTGTATTCGTGTGTCCAGTGACATAACTTAAAATATCATTCAATTGTATTTTTGAAGAACCAATCGCTAAATTCAAATATACTGAAATAAAAAGAAGGCACACACCCACAATAAAAGTGAGTGTAGTGCGCTTTTTCTTTTTTTGTTCAATAGCGGATTGACTATCTTTATTTACTATAGTCATTGTTTTCCACCTTACTTATTATCTTTTTTACTATCTTTCTTTGATAATTCAACAAGTTCTTTTGCCATTTCTTCAGAAGAAATTAAACCACGTGATCTTGCCCATAAGTCACGGTCTAAAATATCAACACGTTGATTTTTCACAGCATTTAATTTCTTCCATACAGGATCTTTTTCTAGTTCTTTTAGTGAAGGTTCGTTAGAACTTGCTTTGTTTGTCATTATGAACATACGCTCAGGATTCACTTGAGATAAAGTTTCAGTGTTCATTTGTAAGTAAGGCCCTTTAAGATACTTACTTAAACCTTTAGTAACATCATCACTTAATGCTTCTTTAAAACCTAGTTGACTTAGGAATTGACCAACATAAGAGTTGCTTGGGTGAGCAAGCAAACCTGATTTAGCAGCTACTGCAGGCAATACCTTTAGATTTTTATCCATAGTTATTTCTTTTTTATATTCTTCAATTTTCTTATCATGTTCTTCTAAGCGTTTTTTACCTTCTTCTTCTTTATCTAAAGCCTTTGAAATTGTTTTAAAAGCATCAATATTTTCATTATAATCTCCATCGAAACTTTTCAGTTCAATCGTAGGAGCAATTTTATTTAAGTCTTTATAAATACCTTTGTGTCTATTATTATCAGCAATAATTAAATCTGGTTTGAGTTTACTGATTTCTTCTAAATTAGGTTGTTTACGTGTTCCTACAGAAGTGTATTTTCCAATTTTGTCTCTTAATGGTTTAATAATACGATTTTTTTTGTTATCATCCGCTATCCCAACAGGTTTAACATCTAAAGCAACTAACGCATCAACAAATGAATACTCAAGAACAACAACACGTTTAGGGTGTTTAGGTACTTTCGTAGTACCTTCTTCGTGCTTGATTTCAACTCCATCTTTTGATGACTCTTTACTTGAGTTACTTGAATTATTATTTCCACATGCTGCAGTTGCAATTAAAACAAACAATAAGCCAATTACACTTAAAATTTTTAAACCTCTCACTGTTTCCACTCCTTAATATGTATATGCTTACATTATTAGTTTATTGATAACGATTCTCAATGTCAATAACTTATTTTATTATTTTCATAATTAATCCAACGCTGAACAAATGATGTTTATATAAAAATGCTAATTTTAATAAGTAATGCCTATCAAAATTTAATTTGGAACGGTGCGTTGATTTAAAGGTAAATAAACACTTTCAGCAGTGGGAATATATGGGCATATCAAAGTTTTGAACAAGGGATTCTATTTTTGAATCACTACTATATAACTTAGTTAAATTTTTCATATACATGCTCTGAGACAGCGCTTCATAATTCAAGCTAAATTGAAGTTTATCACCGATTTGATAATGATCTTGGTTATTTAAATCAATCATCAAATGATCACTTGATGCACCTAATATTCTTATATCATCCCCAAGAGGTTTTATCCCCTCAATAAACGTATCTAAATCAACTATGGCTTGTAAATAAGATTGATTATTTTTTTGATATAGGCGTGGTTTTATTTCTATAATTTCTGCTTCTAATACTATCGCATTTTGATATAAGCTATTAATTGAATGATTTGTCGTCGTATCTATACCCCTTAATAATGCTTCCCCTATACGAAGATCATTGATTTTATCTAAATGATTGTACAGTGTTTGAGGTAACATACTCGAATTTCCACCTGAAATAATTCTAAACTTAAAATGAGTTTCACTTTCTACATCATGTATAAATTTGTTTATCATACGAACATCTTTTTCATTGGGTGCTTCTGATTTAAAGCACATAAAATTAAATGCCAAGCCAACAAGTTGTATGTGAGATAATTTAAGTATTTCTTGTACATAGCGTACCACATCATAGGTCAAGACCCCTTCTCTACCATCTTTCCAGTCAACCATTAGCATGATTTGATGTTTAATATCAAGAGATTTTGCTAACGTATTAAGTTTTTTGATTGTGGTTAATTCAGTTTGGATACTCATTTCTACTCTTGAAATCATCTTTTCCAAATCTGCTTCAACAGTAGGTCGTAACAATGTAAATGTAATGCCTAAATCTTTGAGTTGTTCAATATTATCTAGTCTTGATTCAGCAAAATGTGTAATTCCTAAAGACTTAATACTTGATACAATATGTTTATCCCCTGCGACACATTTAATTACTGGTGTGAAATGAATTTGTTTACATTCTAATAACGATTGAAGTACTTTGGCATTATATTTAATTTTAGATAAATTGACACGAACATTTGCCATGTACTACACCTCTTTTTTTATTGGATTATCTAACTTGGTATTTAAATATTTTTTCACTTTATTTTCCATTCTCATACTTAATAAAGCTTTGACTGTGATAGTTGATCCAAACAATAATTTTTTCAATTTTTCAGCATGTGGCTTGTCATTATCGATTGCCATTTCGATTTCTTCACGCACAATCTCAAATAATTCTTCTTCTATTACTTCATCATACTGATTAAAATGATGAATCAATTCTGCTAGCTGATTTTGAATCACTGCATGTTGAAATTTAGCAATAACCTCCTCAATATTATCTGCAATAAGACTTTCATTTGTAACATCTATTTGAGGAACTTTCTGTTTAAGTGTATTTAAATCTATACGAGAACCACCTAAATCACGTACAATGAATTTCATTTTATAATTAGGTCCAAGATTAACAATCGTATTTTGCATATGCGCTTCAAGTGCTATGCCATAATTTTGAATATACGCAATAAGTGGTGTAACTAAGGTTTGTGTATAAATTGCTATAAAATGCTTAATATGATCAAGTGTGATTTCGTTTTCTATCCATTTTAAATAACTATCTACAACTGCATGATTATCAATTGGATTAGGATTAACTAAACTAGCTGTTACAACTGTGCACCCATAATCATATATCGTTGGTTTTTGACGTATAATAAGCGCTAATTGTTTTGATAAATCAGATGCCGTGTGAGCATAAGCTCCAAAAGGTTCCATCGCGACTTGAAGTTCTGGAAATTCCTGAAGCAATCCTTGTAATGCATGACTTAACTTAGGACCATCTACAGTTGTAACTGATGAAACTGTTCTAATAGCACTTGTAGCTTGAACATTTACTGGCAATTTTACATGATATGGTTTATGAATTAAGTCCATTGTTCTAAATGATAAAGTAGCTTTGGCCTCAACAGTAAATGGCGTAGGTAGTAAGATTTTCTTGGCTATCCATTCTTCAAATTGTTCGCCGATAATATAATCATATTGCCAAGGATGTATCAACATTAATCTGTAATTGTTAAGACTTAATCGAAGTGGCTCGAGGTAGCATTTTAAACGATCTCGATATTCAGGAATAACTTGATTCAGAATAAAATTCTGATCATCATTTATTGCTGTTGTTACTACATGATTTTTTTCAATAAGCATAATATTTAATGGAATAACTTTTTCAAATTCCGGTGCATATAGCTTTAGTTCATTAGTACTAAGAGGCAATTTAGTTTTTGTTAAAGGATGTGTGGGATGCCCTTCTATCACAAGGCTTTCCGAGTAACTTAAATCATCTGTCATACCACTATCTTGTAAATGTTGTAGCCAAGCTATAAAATTTATAGAATCGGGCAATTTACTAAATTTCATACTCTGATGAATGAGTGTTTGTCTATTATAAAAATGTTTATACGTTTCATACAAACTATCCCTACTATGAATTAATTCATCGTATAATCGTTTTGAAATGTTGATATGAAATATTTCCGTTAGTATTTGAAGAAGTTCTTCTACACTTTCAACTGATTGAGACAATTTTTTATTTTTCAATACTATGTCACCAGAAAAAACATATCTTTTTAAGGCACTTTTTCGAGCTACTTTTAACGATAAAAGGTGCTCATTGAGAAAAATTTCAACTTTATGAGTACCTTCTTTAATACACATACCTTCAGAAACAATATGTTCCTTAATCATTGCGTTAATCGTTCGATATTGGATGTTTTTGTCAGCTAAAAGCCATTCCTTATGATTCATTATTGCTCTCCTCCATATTCGAAATACGTTGTATGATATAAAAAATGATTGAAATACTAATAGTGCTAATTCCCATAATAGTAAATGTAGTTAAAATACCGAACATATCCGCGAAAAAGCTCATTATTAAACTACCTAACGGAATCATACCTCGATCCATCATTACAATACTTAATACTTTCCCTCTATCACAGTCCTTTACACTATGTTGAAAATAAACTCTATTAGTTGTTCTAGCCCATTGACTAAACAAACCTATTAACGTAATACATATAAACATGACTACTAAATGATGTATGATAATACCTAGTAAAGCCATACCAAACAATATTGAACTGAGATAATACATTTTTACTGTACTTAAGTGTTTTAAAATTGATGGTAAGACTATCGTTGCAACTATTCCTCCAATCGCACAAAAAGTCATAGCTATACCAAACACTTGCGATTGACCAGGAAAAATATGGTTTGTCAATACTGGTAAAACTGTAGTATAAGAAAAGCCTGTTGCCATAATAATAATAGAGGTAATGAATATCTGACTACCTTCTAAATTACTCTTAAAATAATTTAGTACAACTTTAAGTGGTAGTGCTTTTTCTTCTTTTTGACTTACTATGACTTCAAAATGAACAGGTATACATAAAACTGCCGCGATAAAATAGCACACTGCTTGAGCTAAAAATGTAGTGGGTGTATGATATACAGCTATTAAGCCACCCGCTATTGCGGGTCCTATTGATCGACATATATTAATAATGAACGAATGAAAAGAAACTGCTTGAGTTGTAGAAATTTTACTAGATAAATCAGGTAAAACTGCTTGTCTCACCGGAGTTTCTACAGCACTTAGTATCCCCCTAAATGTTGCATATAAAAGTATGATGAAAATCGGTATAGTGTTAAGACTATATGTAAGTAAACACAATAATGCTGTAATGATGAATGATGAACTAATAGTGATACGTAACAGGAGACCTTTGTCATATTTATCAGCTATGGATCCTGCCCAAACACTTAATAGTAAAATAGGTATAAGACGACAGAAATTAACTAAGCCTAAATATACAGCATTATGATATGTTGTGAGTACGAACCAATTTAACCCCACTTGACCAATCCAATTTCCTAAAAATAACAGAAAAGAACTGGAAAAGAAATATTTTGCCATCAAATTCCACCTGTCTTTTTCGTTGATAATAATTATCATTATCATTAATATGGATTATACAAATGTTATTTATTTTTGTAAAATATTTTTTAGAGGTGAATTATGAATTTCAATCAATTTATAAATAAACAAAATATAATAATGACTGAAGATGAGCATAATGTACATGACTTTCTTAAACATCATGATTCTAAGTGGTCTTCTAATTATATTGATCATTTATTAGATGGACGTGATAAAATAAGTCAACGTTTAATTACATCTTTACATAGGGAGAATTTAGTAAAAAGTCGCGATCATAGTCGTGTACTTAATCGACGTCATTTTGCTGGTTACGGAGTTAATGTTATTGCCATTTTAGAAATCTATTTTCCAACATCAAATATTTATTTGTATGCTCCAATAACTGGAATGCATGCATTCGATCGCCTTGATGTCGAAGGACCATTTTATTTTAAAAATCTAAGTAAAGAAGATGATTTTGAACGTGTACTACATCCTAATCAAATACTAGATTGGATATTAATTGAAGATGAAAACTTAAATAACGAGGCTAGCGTACAATTTAGAAATGATTTAAATAATAGTGCAGCTAATATGACTTTTGCTTTAAGTTTCCAACACCATACGATGCGTAATGAAAGAGCGCCATTATATCACCTTATTAAAAATGCAAATGATAGTTACTTGCGTTCTGAACAATCTGTCATCGAAGGCCATCCTCTTCATCCTGGTGCTAAGTTAAGAAAAGGAATGAATGCTAAGGAAAACTTTATGTATTCATCAGAATTTGGTAATGTTATTCATCTAAAAGCCGTGTTTATTCATAAAAGTATAAGTCGTATTCAATCATTGAATGTAGATTACAATAATGCCGTAAAGCAAATGTTTCCTGACTTAATTAAAACCTTAGAAAAAGAATTTGGCGAAGATTTTAATTTACAAAATTATCATTTGATGATGGTTCACCCTTGGCAAGTAAAACATATTTTACAAAGTGATTATCAGGATGAACTAAACGAAAAGTTAATATTGATAAGTAATCATTCAGTACCATACTATGCTGGTCTATCATTTAGAACGTTAGTACCTAAACAACCTGATTTATCCCCGCATATCAAATTATCGACGAATGTGCATATAACTGGTGAGATTCGAACATTGTCTGAACAAACGACCTATAATGGACCATTAGTGACGCAAATTTTAAGGGAGATTATGTCAAAAGATGAAGATTTTTCACGTTATCAATCTACTTATATCGATGAAAATGCAGGGATTCATTTTTATAGTCGAAACGACAATGAGACAATTCAAACAGATCGAAGTGAACAATTAGGGACTTTGTTTAGAAATAATTTATATCAGTTTATATCTAATGAAACAGTGCCAGTAATTCCATCAAGTTTGGTTGCGACATATCCTTATAATACCGAAGCACCAATTTGTACTTTAATCAAAACTTATCAAAATACACATCAATATAAAAATTTTGAAGAAGCAGCGAAACAATGGATTAAAGATTATAGCAAAGCTCTTCTTGGCTTAGTTATCCCTCTTTATTCAAAATACGGAATTTCGCTAGAGGCACATTTACAAAATTCAGTGGCTACCTTTAATAAAGATGGCTCACTTAACATGATTTATATAAGGGACTTTGAAGGATTACGTATTGATAAAGAACAATTGAATAATGCTGGATTTACTACTCAACATTTCCATGAAAAATCTAGAATCCTTACAACTTCTAAAACATCAGTATTTAATAAAATGTTCTATTCAACAGTTCAAAATCATTTAGGTGAACTCGTTATTACAATAGCTAAATATTCTGATAGTAAAGTCCTTGAACAAGAAATATGGCAAATTATTGCACAAACAGTAGAAGACATTTTTAATCACATGACTCACATTTCAAAACAACATCTCAACAACATCAAGCGCACTATTTTCGCATCCGAAATCGATTACAAGTGTGTCACAACAATGCGTTTAGAGAATCAAGCACATGAATATACGTATATTAAAGTGAATAATCCACTTCATAGAAAGAATGATTTATAAAATCAAAAAGCACTTGAGCATCATGCTCAAGTGCTTTTTTGGTATACATCAAGAGATTGATTATTTTAAACCTTCTCTTTCATTGTTTTCTTTGTTATCTTTTTCGTTTTTTTGTTGCCATTCTTTTTTTGTCATTACGTCGTCAACTTGCATGTTAACTTCAACAACTTCTAAACCAGTAATATATTTTACTTGTTCTTTAACTAAGTCTGTCACTTTACGGAAAATTTTAGGTGCAGATTCACCATATTCTAAAATAACTTTTAAATCTACAGCAGCTTGTTTTTCTCCGACTTCTACAGATACGCCTGTAGTTACATTGTTACCGCTTGAGAAAGCGTTAGTAAAGCTGTCTGTGAAGCCACCTTTCATGTCTAAAATTCCTTTAACTTCACGTGCTGCAATACCAGCAATTTTTTCAACTACTTCATCTGAGAAAGTTAATTTGTTTTCAAATTGAGGTTGATTATTTTGAGCTTGTTGTTGCTCTTTTCTTTCTTGTTCATTAACACCTGTTTGATTATCATATGCTTGTTTAGCTTTATTGTTATCTACTGCCATAATACATTCTCCTTTATTTTTAAATTAGTTTTATCCATAAATTAATTGATTAGAAACTTCTTAATATCTGAGTCTAACTCCATCTATTTAGGAAGTTTAAGAAATCTTGAGTACGGTCTTTAATATACCCGATACCGATTCCTATTAAACATAAGACTATAATTAAAATTGTCTTCCAGAATCCAAGAGTTAGGAATAATATAGCTATAATTAAAAATGCTAAAAATCCAATAATACGCCATTTAAACGATTTTAAAATATTTATAAATTGTTGAGTAGCGTCTTGTCCGTTTTGATTGTTATTATCAGCCATGGTATCCCTCCCTTACAATACGCGTGGACCAGATGTTTTCTGATCACGTACGTTAACTTCTAATTTTCTTACAGGAATTTCAGTAAAGTGTTCAACATTACTTTTGATATCAGCACGGATACTCTCTGTTAAACTCTTAACTTGAACATGGTTTGGTACGAAGAAATCTGTTTTGATGTCAATGAATGATTTATTCTTTTTGTTATAGAGCTTACTTACAACGTTTGGTTGTCTAACTTGATCATATTTAGCGATTGTATCGTAAATTGTTTTTTCAACAGCTTTACGTGATACGTAAATATGTCCATCATCAAAGTCTTTATAAAGTCCAGGTTTGCGATGCGTAGGTTTAAAAATACTAAGTACTAATATAAGTCCTATTAATATAAGTAATCCTGCAAGCCCAATCAATAGTGGTTGGAACCAATTAAATTGTAAGAAGTAGTCTTGATAACTTTGAATGCGACTATCATCTATATACATAAATAATAGGAAGCCAACTATAGCCACAATGAGTAAGCCGAGAATAAAATTCTTAAGTCTTTTCACCTCGCACGTCACCTCCTTAGCAAAAGTTAATTTTAGATTATACATCAATTAGGTACCCTATAAATATTTTTTAAAACATTAATAATTCAAATTGATATCTAATTTAAAATATATTTAAAGAAGTACATCTTACAATCGTTATTCCCTATTTTTTTAAAAGAAAACCAGGATT
>OBVV01000365.1_pt1 | contig 19480 bp, 10 predicted proteins | sample 1476221 | NCBI WGS metagenome assembly OBVV01 (sample SAMEA2580029, study PRJEB22360) | human gut metagenome | biome: human gut; feature: human-associated habitat; material: faeces | place: Denmark | collected 2008/2010 | reverse complement strand
TAGATTATAATAACAGATTCACAAGTTTGTGTCAACAGTTATTTTAATCTTTTTTGCTCATCACTTAATGAAGTGTGAACACCTTGTTCTCTCGAACATGTACTATAGTATATTCCATTTCCATATAAAAAGCAACCCCCAATTTTTATTTTCTTTTACTCTTCAATGTTTATATAGTATATAAGGACATATACACCCCTTACCTCATATTACCAATACATTTTAAACGTCCTTCGAAGTCCTTTTCTAACTACATAAAGGCATGGAACGGAGCAATATTTTTCTATGCAAATATTACACAGTGTCATCAATGAATGCCTTACTCGTCTTTTTTTATACATATATTAATATCCTTATAGACCTCATAACATTATATGAGGCGATATATTATTCAATATCATATGACCTTGTGTCAGTATTGTATCTTCCCGATCCGAAGAGAATGCAGTTATGCGTAGTAGCCTTGTGGCGGTCTTATAGGTCAAATTACATAAATATGAGAAGAGCACGGCGTGCTCCGAACAAACATTATGAAATACCGTTTGTGAGGAGTATGCCGTGCTCTTCCTATACATCATCCCCTAGAGAACGCCCTTAAGCGTAGTAGCCTTGTGGCGGTCATATTATTTAATCATTATGTACATACAGAAACGAGCAACATATTCCTGAACAAACATTACGTAGTGCCGTTTGTTCAGGAATATGTTGCTCGTTTCCCTTTGTTATATAAATGAGACCGCCACAGGCTACATAGCATCACAAGTGAACGCTTTCGCCTAGTTCATAGTTCCCTTTATCTGTCACCACTCGATCTTCTTGATATAGTCCATCTAGTATGGTCACCACACCATCTACTTCTAATCCGGTTTCAATGGTTCGTATATCAATCGTATTATTGTCCGTCACCACATACACAAATTTGCCATTTTCTCCATCACGAATGACTTCTTTAGGCAACGTTAGAGCTGGTGCTTCCGCTTTCGTTTCAATCACCAATGTATAGAACTCACCAATCGTCACTTGCCCCGGTTGCACATTGAAAGTTGCTTTTACAGTAATACTAGGTCCCGATTCCGTTCCCACAAATGTAATTTGCCCTGGCACCTGCGTTCCATTAACATCAAGATAGACTTGTACGCCACCAGTGACATTAGGCTGTTTCAAAATCGCACCAAAGCTTTGTGGTACACTCAACGTAGCCACCACGGGAGAATCTTGTTGTATTAACAACAATGGTTTTCCCTCAATAGCAATCTTCCTATCTTCATTATAGATAGCTGCCACCTTTCCTTCCATCGGTGAAAGTATTTGGGCCGCTGCCATCTGCGCTTGTAGTTTTGCAATAGCAGCTTCTATTCCAGAAGTATCTACTCCTGAACCGCCTGTATAGGAAGGAACTATTACCACTTGTGATTGTGCCCTGGCCGCAATCGATTCAAACTCTCGATTGGTAATGATGCCCACATCACGCATATAGCGTGCCCGTTCCACATCCGCTGACGACACACTGCCACCTACCACAGTAGTAGATGTATTCTGCTGTGGCGCTCGACTGCGTGCTTCCTGTAACTGCCCTAATAAAGACTGTAACTGTTGTTGTAGCGATGTGGTATCAATCATAGCGAGCACTTGACCGACTTTCACCATGTCACCTGCTTTCACTGTGAAAGTAGACACAGGTCCCGACACCGTCGGTTCCACACTAGCCTTATGTAACGCCGTAATATTCGCCTCGTGACTAATTCGCACCGGCATTTGACGTTTCACCGGGTTCACAACTTGCACCGTTTTGGGCTGTATCCATGCGAACACACCGCCAGCCATGATCAGCACTGTCACCACTGTTATATATATCCAATATTTCCGTATCCAAGAATAGTTCATCATCCGCTCCTCTCATATAGTGAGTATTATACTACTCTTACCTCGGAATATCTAGCATACGAACGCCATCACATATAATAGCCTTGTAATGCGTCTATAAACCGTGCTATAATAAATGTAACAAAAAGAAGAGCCATCAACGTGTGATTGGCGTTAGGCTCATCTCAAAAGCGATAAAATTTGAAATAGCCTAACGTGTGAGGTCTGCAACACCTCTTTTACGTTAGGCTTTTTCATTGACTATTTTAATACGTCAATGATTTGAATTGCTAAACTAGTAAGCGCAATGATTAAGGAAATCTTTTCATACTTAGTCATAGCAACCACCTCCTCCCATAACAGGAAGAGATGAGCCCAACTCACGTTGATGACTCTTATACTATGTATTATACTATAAAATTTCCCATAACGTGAACTTTTATCGCTACCTAAATCTTAAAAATCTCTATCATCGAAGTAACAAAAAATCGCTCACAGAGGAACGCAGTTAGGCGTAGTAATCTTGTGGCGACCTTTACTGATAAAATCACACAAACGCAGAAGACCGTAACATGCTCCTGAACAAACCTACCGTAGGATCAGTTTGAGAAGGAGTATGTTACGGTCTTCCCTTTACCCTATTCAGTTAATCCCCGCCACAGGCTACATAGCATTACAAGTGACAATTTATATGTGTTGTTTAAATACATCTCTCATTATGATTGCCTTATCAATAATTTCATTAATCAGTTCACCATGGTTTTCTTGCCGGTCAAAATCTAGTCCATCAATGTAATATAGAATCCTAGATGCCTTTTTATTATCTAATCGTTGCCACTGCATAGACAAACCCAATTCATTTTCTATCACATCCCGCATCCCATATAACCTATCAAACATTTGCTTATTATCTTTAATAGCAAGTTCTACGCTAATCTGACCCGTTCTACCTAATAAGGAAATGGCTATCCCTGCTTCGCTTGTTCCCATCGCTACACTATACCACCGTTCTGTATGCGCCTTTCTAACATTAAACGGTCTATTTCTACTTACTAACACTTGGTTAAAACGAGTCCAAAAATTCAAGCGATCAGCTTCACTTTTACTTAACTCACCGTTTCCCCGATTTGTACTAGTCATTTTTAGAAAATCATTAGGCTTTTCCACTAGCACAAATTTAGGTGCTGGCAACGAATCTCCAATTTGGTAGGCGTGAATTTCAATTAAAAAGAAAGATACATCTTTCGTGGTCTTATTGTTTAACCATTCAACTGCGCTCCGGTGTTCCTCTTTAGCTTCTTTCACAATCCAAATTACTACATCTGCATCTAACCCAGATGCATAGGTAATAATCTTCCCTAAATGATCATGATTTGTCGTTTCTAACTGATTTTCAATAATTACCTTGATTCCCGTAGTTTCATCATAGGCCACCAAATCACATCGATAAGACCCGACATACACTTCCTTATCAATATCAGTTAGCGTTAATCCTATTTCATCTCCAAGTATCTCTATATTTTCTTCTTTAGATAACCACTCCGAAAAATCATATTGTTCATGTTTCCAAAGATTTCTAATATCTACCTCTGAAAGCTTACCTAACTTCATAACATACCCCCACACATACTGTTATATTATTGAGTCGTTAATTATAAGTCTATTTTACTATACTATATACCAATTATATACAGCTACCCCTCAAGGCACACCCTTATCCACAGTAGCCTTGTAATGCGTCTATAAACCGTGCTATAATGAAAGCAACAAAAGAAGAGTCATCAACGTGTGATTGGCGTTAGGCTCATCTCAAGGACATTAAAATGGACGGCCTAACGTGTGTAAGTACTCTCAATACTTACGTTTTACGTTAGGCTTTCTCATTAATTACTTAAACAAATCAATGAGTTGTACTATTAACTTTAGAATTAAAATCAGTCTATAGATTTTTCTAAATTTTTTCATAGTACCACCTCCTCCCATAACAGGAAGAGATAAGCCCAACTCACGTTGGTGACTCTTATACTATGTATTATACTATAAAATTTCCCATAACGTGAACTTTTATTGCTACCTAAATCTTAAAAATCGCGATAACTAAAGCAACAAAAAGGAGCCCCCCTGAGGAACGCCGTCACGTGTAGTAGCCTTGTGGCGGGTCCTTTCTACCTAAATCACACAAACACAAGAAGAGCACGACATGTTCCGATTCGAACCTAACCACTGTATCAGTTCGGATTGGAATATGTCGTGCTCTTCCCTTTACCCTATTCAGTTAATCCCCGCTACAGGCTACATAGCGTTACAAGTGACGACCTACATAACGTTACAAGTAACGTCACGAATGAGGTCGTAACGATGTACCCTCTCACTAACCAGCTGGCTCGTCGTCTCATGGCAGGTAAACAGGAACACCTGCGTATGCTCACTCAACTGTTCGATCACTTGCAATGTCAGCTTTTGTCGCTCTAGGTCAAAGCGCACCAACACATCATCTAACAGCAACGGCATAGATTCTATCTTTTCCCCGAAGGACTCTGCTAGGCTTAGTCGCAATGCCAAGTATACTTGATCACCTAGACCACTGCTCCATTTTCCTAGAGGAATCTCTCGACCCGTCGTGTCTTTCACATAGGCTCCCTTATGGGTGTCATCCATGTGCAATGTATAGATACCACCTGTCATGGTTTTCACATACTCAGATGCCCTTGCCAGCATAGCCGGTTGCCGATCTGTTTCGTATTCTTGTTGAGCTAGTTCCATACCATGGTTGATGAACACATAGGTCATCCACGCTTCCAAGGCTTCTCGGAGCTCCGCTTCTAGCTGTTCTTTTTTCAACAATGCCTCCGTCACTGCATGGGACGTACTCAAGTGGCGCATAGATTCTTGCAAAGTGCCTCGCTCTTCATACAACGCCTGTAGAGATGATTCAATATGCGCCAATTCCGTTTCACTTCGGGAGTACTCCAATTCCCATTTGTTTTTATCATTGCCCTGCAAACGGCGGTACCACACATCTCTATGAAACTCTTTCGGTGCCAACAATTCTAATTGCCGTTGACTTTGGCGATAAATGGTCTCCCATTGCTTATGCTGATCTTGTTGCAACAAACGCTGACGGTATTCTGCGGCACTCTTCATGCCGCCTTTTTGAATTAGCTCTTCTTGGGCAAGGAATAATTCTTTTTCTTTCTTGCTCCATGTGGCATATTCTTCCCGATAATTTTTGCGCTGGCTTTCCTTTTGCTCCCACCGCACACGATTTTGTTTGTGCAATTGTAGCTGATTATACACCACCCGTAGTTCCACGATGGACGGCACTGTGTTCATCTGCAAGGACGCCCACAAGTTTCGGCATCGATTCACGATGGTTTCTAATTGTTCATGATGCAACCACACTTGCTTTTGGTATCCTTCAAATTCGCGCAATCGCTCATGATAGGCTTGGTACTCTTCCTTCATGCCATAGAACGCATCATCTCGATTCGTCTGTTTAGCCGCCTTTGGTAACCACGCTTCCCATGCATCCATGGCTGCACTACCTGCCGCCTCTAAGGTTTTACCTTCTGCCACCCACTGGGCTTTCATCACTTCGTAGGCTTTGAAATGGCTCACATCATCTCCGTATCCTTTGATTGCTTCCTCTACTGCCTGTATCTCTGAAAGTAAGCTTTCATAGTCAGATTCTGTAGATGGCATGGAGCAACCTGCTTTAGATTCTAAGTCAGAAACATCCTTAGTAGTTTTATTCGCAACCTCTGGAACTATGTTTCCTGTCCTATACCCTTGGTAGGCCAGACCTATGGCTAGTAATATGCCTACCGCTCCCCCTATGGCCTGTACACCAATCGTCTCCGCATAGGTCATGTGCCACGCCAATAAAGCAACCCCTAGGACACCCAATACTGCGGAACCTATATAATAGGAACGGCCAGATTTCACCGTCACCACAGAGTCCGTAGGTTCTTGTGCTAAGTAGGCCTCTTTCAATGCCGTTAGATTCCTATGCTTTGTTTCTAGGGCTGTGACCGTTTCCGTCACCTCACGAGCTCGATCATCTTGCGGGAATGGCTCTCGTCGTTGCCACGCCTCATAAGCCTCACGAGCACTGCGCAACTGGCGCGCCACTTGCTCTCCATCATACCAATTCACATCACTGGGAAAGTCTTCCACATCACGCCAATACACATGGGATTTACGAATAAATGCCAATTGAGCTTTCACTTTTTCTAAATATAGATCCCCCTCACGGCATTCTTTTTCTAACTGCGTCCATTTTGATACTTCTTGGTATAAACTTTCAATCTCTTGTTCATACATCCCCAGTCTATCTTCTGGGTCGAAATTATCTGGCACCAAGCCCTCTTCCTTGCCGCGCCACACGCGCATGTATTCTTGGCAACGGCGGATTTCTTCATCTAATGCTAAAAACGTCTCTCGCTCCAACGACTCTTCTACATGAAATTGGAGCATTTTTTGTTTTGCTTCTTCCCCTCGTTTATACGTATCCCACGCACGGAGAACTCCCTCTACATCTTGCAGATATTCCTTCCGCTCTTGTCGTTGTTCTTGCAAAGTAGCTTCTTTCTTTTCTAGCTCTTCCAACGAAGCTTGCCAAGTATAATACTCCTGCTCTCCTTGTTGTAGCTTGTGGATATCTCGTTCCACCTCTTGCAAGCGGTCCAATAACGTATTGATGGTCCGCTTTCCCGTAGGTGATGCCACTAGCAATTGACTAGCCAGTTCATCTACATCTTTCACGAGGGTCCCCAAGGATTCGCCACCTTCAGCACCAAAGAACCGTGTGCGCACGTCCACCTCTTGGATAATATCCACCCCTTGTAGGTCATCCAAGGTAATAGCAAAAATGCGATCATAGGTCTTTTTGTCTAGCCCTTGCCACCACAATTCCGCCGGCTCCACCGTATACCGCTGACCACCCACTTCGTAAAAGTCCAAGGTTTTTCCTTTGCGACCAATGTGGTATGTCTTGCCATCTCGTTCTACCACAATATGCCCCTCTACAGGTTCTTCTTTCCGCTTCGTGCCTAGCAAAATGCCACGAAAGGCTTGGAGCAGTGTTGTTTTTCCGCTTCCATTCGGTCCGTATAGCACATGCAGTCCTCGTTCATGAGGCTGAAAGGTCCACTGTTCATAGGGGCCATAGTGTTCTATATATATTTCTTTAATCTTCATACTCATTCCCCTGTAATAACCGGATTCCTCCCCGTCGTGCCTTTCCATAGGCGGACTGCACCATGTCGTCCGTCACCAAACGACTATACATGCCCAAGCGTTTCCACTCTGGGCGGTTTTTCACAATGCTCATTAACGAATCCGCACCCGTATCCATCATATCCAAGGCTTTCACATAATCGCTGACCATACCTGGAGCAACACCTTGTTTACCGGTACTGAAAGTATCGCATTCTATGCCGATAATATACACGCCATGTTTGCCACCTTCTTCCGCTTGGGCTTCCTCCATCCAAGCTGCACGCACTGCATTGTCACCTGCCACTTTGGACAAAGGTCCTTCTCCTGTGAGTGTAAGCGTCAATAAGATGGACATCCCCTGTTTTCGGAGCATTTCTTTTTTGTGCCGCAACATTTCTAGCATCTCTAATACAGATTGCACTTGCCCTAAGTCGATGGTGTCTTCTGCAAATCGAATGGCATTGGTCTCGTGAAAGTGCACCTCCACAGTGCCACGGCTAGATACATCCACCACATAGCATCCTTTTGGGCCACTTTCACCACGGTGTAACCCTTGAGTGTTTCCCGCATAGACGATGTGAGGCTGTTCGCTCAGAACCTGTCGCTTGTGAACATGACCAAAGGCCCAATACTGAACGGGAATACGCCGCAATGTATCGAGGGAACACGGTCCCGTCTGGTCATGTCCTTCATGACGTCCCACCGTCCCATGTACCAGGGCGATGGAAAAAGGATCACTGCGCAACGGATGAATGTCCGACGCTAAGTCCTCATATTGGGTATCACTAGAAATACTCCGACCATAGATGCCTGCCACCTCTTGACCACGCACCATAAGCGAAAACCGATCCACTCGGTCCGCTGCACAGATATGGACATTGTCGGGCAATGGCATGTGCCGTTTCCAACTTTCAGAAGGATCATGGTTGCCTTGCACCACATAGACAGGAATATGCTCCTTGGCGAGACTTTCACAGGCACGCACAAAGTGCACCTCCGCCTCAAGGGGATGGTCCACCCCATCGTAGACGTCTCCCGTGATCAGCACCGCTGCCACACGCTGACGGATAGCTAGATTCACGATATTCTGAAAGGACCCATAGGTGGCGCGCATCATGGCCTCGTCTAAGGATCTGCCAAAAGATTTTAAATAGCGAAAGGGCGCCCCTAGATGGAGATCCCCACATTGTATGAATCGAAATGGTATGCCCATATTATAACCCTTTCCAAGCCTCAGCTAATACCTGCACCGCCCGTTCTAAATCGCGGGTCGGTATACCGCTGAACGATAACAACATCTCTACAATACCGGTCCCATCTCGGTCTATGACCTTGATGTCGCAACCAGCCTGTAACGCTCGTGTACGAAACACGTCACCCTTAGTGTGCACCTTGCGAATCCCCGCATAGACACCACCCTCTGGATCGATGACCTCATAAGTATCATCCAAATAGTGGCGCAATAGACTTGTAAAATACCTGCTTTTTTCTAAATAATGTTTACGAAGGCGGCGAATTTGCTTATGCCACTCCCCTTCATCCATATACATGGCCCATGCCAACTGCTCTAACACGCCTGCACTTTGCCCATAGGCCTTGCGGTGCTTGTGAAAGTCCTCATAGAGAACTACCGGCAACACGAGGTAACTCAACCGAATCGACGGCGGTAACACCTTCGACGGCGTGCCCATGTAAATCACACAATCTTGGAGATCCATACCCTGAAACGATAACACTGGCTTCCCATAATAGCGAAGTTCACTATCATAATCGTCTTCTATAATGAAAGCCTTTCGACTCTGGGCCCACCGTAATAACTCTGTTCGCTCTTGGATCGTCATAATACGGCCCATACTATCACCATGAGACGGCATACAGTATACGACGCCTACATTCGCTGCTTCTAACGTGAGAATCCATTGTGGATCTCCTGTATCCACCTCTACTACAGAAAATCCGTAATCTTTCCATACAGCTTTAGCAAAACTAGGGCTTTGACGATCGATGGCTACCTTAGATTTCCCTTGGCGTTGTAACAAGGACGCAATCATATGCAACGAATTGAGAGTGCCACTGGTCACAAGCACTCGCTCTGCTGATGCCCGCACACCTCGCGCCTGTTGCAAATATTGATTCAAAGCCGACCTCAGCTCAGGTTCGCCTTCTAGCTGACCATAGGTCATCAGTCGCTTTGTGTCTCGTAAAGCATAGCCAATAAAGCGCTTCCACCGTTTGAAATCAAATCCCTCCGGGTCCATGGCGCCAGTAGCGAAGTTGTAAAGGATCGAATGGGGCAGTCTATTCGTTTCTTCATACAAAGCAGAATTTGCTATGCACCGTTCAGTCCTATCACGATACGATGTTAGCTCTTCTGGCTTATGATTTGTATCACCTATGCTCGCCCATGTTTGATTAGATGTAGTAGCAGTATAAGTCACCTTGTCATAATATCCCCCCAAAGGGCGGGAGATCTCTAGCACCTCATAGGGCGCCTTGTTATGGGCTTGAATATATCCTTCCGTCGCCAACTGCACATACGCTTGTTCCACCGTAATCTTGCTGACACCCAACTGCGCCGCCATAGCACGTATAGAAGGGAGACGTTGCCCTGGACGGAACAACCCCTGCTCAATATGCACTTTTACAGCCTCATATACCTGCTCGTACATGGGAACCCCTGCATTCGCATCTAGGACAATCATCTAGACCCTCCAAAACAACAACCTTACGTCTCTAAATGTATATATCTTTTTTGTTCTCGATTCTTTAGTAGTTACATTTCTTACGCCGCTACCTTCAAAATTCTGAACCATCATTTCTAAGATATACTCTTACCTTATATTATAAAAGTAAACACGAAAAATGACTACACCAAAAGCATTTTTATCGTTATAAACTCGACTTAACTATCAACATTATGCATATATTTAAATAACTGTTTATGGTATACTAATCTCGTTACAGGTGAAACCGATTCCGTAACAGGAGGAGGTGATAATGTGACTTTCTTTATAAAATCTCTTTTTAAGGCAATTTTGGCGAATATAATTGGCTACTATATTCGCAAATGGATTGAATTGCTATTCCACTTGTAACAATCCTAAATTTTATATTGATCTATAAATAATACAAAGTAAAACTCCCTAGGTGGCACCCTAGGGAGTTTTTGTGTGCTTTTCTTTATAAAATCTTTGTTTAGCTGAATTTATTTTACCATTTATCGCCTATAATTTCAACGACTTTTCTCCATATATTCACGTAAACTCTAGCGATATTTGCATTTAGCAATAAACAATGCTATACTTATCCTATAGAAAAGAAGAGCTAGTAACGTGTGCTGGCGTCAGGCTCATCTCAAAAGAATGCAAAATGAAATATGCCTAACGTGCTAAGGTGTGTGAGACCTTATCCGTTAGGCTTTTTCATTGTCTATTTTACTAGATCAATGAGTTGAATTGCTAAACTAGCAATAGAAATAATCAAGGAGATTTTTTCATATTTAGTCATAGCAACCACCTCCTCCCATATGAGGACGAGATGAGCCTAACAACACGTCATTAACTCTTCTACGAACCTATTATATCACAAATTCTACATATAGAATAATATTCCACAATCGCAGAAATTTAAAATATACCCCTAAATAAGCCAACCTCAGGAGTTCTTTGATAAGTACTTATCCCCTTCTTTCAATCCCTGAAGAGCGCAGTTATACGTAGCAGCCTTATGGCATCCCTTACTACCTAAATTACACAAGTGCAAGAAGAGCACGACATGTTCCGGAGCAAACCTAACCACTGTATCAGTTTGTGGAGGAATATGTCGTGCTCTTCCCTTTATCTAATAAAACCCGCAACAGGCTGCATAACGGAACAAGAGACGACCTACAAATGTTAACGCCTAATCTATTGACTCTAGTTAACAATAGATATATAATGTAGTCATTATGATGTAGTCATTAAAATCAAACAACTATTACGAGGTGTAATTATGGAAACTGTATCAAAATCTATTTCCTATGAAACAATCATAGCATACGCACAAAAGGTATTAGATGGTGGCGAGATTACTCGTGAAGAGGCGGAACAACTGATTCACACATCCGATGATGACACCATGATTCTTTTAGCTATGGCTGACAAAATCCGTCAAAAATTCAATGACGATACAGTAGACCTATGTGCCATCGTGAACGCCCGTTCCGGTAAGTGCCCAGAAAACTGTAAATTCTGCGCTCAATCTGCCCATCATGACACAGGTGTGACTGTGTATCCTTTCATGGAAGAGGATGAAATCGTCAACGCCGCTAAAAAAGCGAAAGAAGCTGGGGCCATCCGCTTCTCTATCGTAACAAGTGGTCGTAATACAGACAATCCAAAAGAATTCGAACAAATCTTACGTGCTTTAACTCGTATCCGCAAAGAAACTGGTTTAGAGATTTGTTGTTCTCTCGGCCTATTGACCTATGAACAAGCTGTTCAATTGAAAGAAATTGGTGTAACCCGTTATCACTCTAACATAGAAACAGCGCCAAGCCATTTCCCAGATATTTGTACAACACACTCTTATGAAGATAAAATGTTCACTATCTCCAATGCCCAAAAAGCTGGCATTCGTGTTTGCTCCGGTGGTATCTTAGGCTTGAACGAAACGAAAGAGCAACGTGTTGAAATGGCATTCGAGTTAAAACGTTTAGGTGTTGATTCTATTCCATTAAACATACTAAACCCAATCAAGAACACACCATTTGAAAACAACGAACCAATTCCTCCATTGGAAATTCTTCGTACCTTCGCTGTGTTCCGTTTTGTATTACCAAATGCATTGATCCGTACCGCTGGTGGTCGTGAAGTGAACCTTCGTGACTTACAAGCTTACGCATTAAAAGGTGGCTTGAACGGTATCATGGTAGGTGGTTATCTAACAACAGCTGGTCGTTCTCCATTGGATGATTTACAAATGATCAAGGATTTAGAGCTAAACCTTAACACTGTACAAGAAGCCTAATAGACCTATTACTCGTGTAAAGCGAAATATACCTACAATCCTGTATAATTTCATTGGCTATATGTCTCTTTTTAACAGAGCTGCAACCATATAGAACTTTCAAATGAAAAATAGGGGACCTGATTCCATCGAATCTGGGTCTCCTATTTTTTCTATATACGATTTTATAATAAATCCCTTAGATACAGCAAACACTAAACTCTAAAAGTAATACTTATAAGTTTCTATTCAACATTGCTTACCCATGCATAAGGTATGAGAATATACTGCATCTATCTAAAGCAATGTATCAGCATACTAGCATTGAGTTCAATAAAAACTATATGCAGAACTAGATAATTCCCAAGCTCTGCAATACTGGCTCATACACGTAATACAAGAATAACCACGTTCCCAATCCTGCTACGCCACCCACGAGGGCTCCATTAATGCGAATCCAAGCAAGGTCTTCTTCCACCTTACTTTCAATAAAATGGATGAACCGTTCTGTACTCAAACTTTGTAGCACTTCACGGATGATGATACCAATAAATCCATGGCTTTTAGACGCAATGTGTAGCATAATGTGTGTCAACGCTTCTTCTAGGCGTTCCACCATGCCCGGCTCTTTACAGTATTGGTTCCATAAGTTTTGGAAGCTCGATTCCAAAGCAATCGCCATTGGCGATGACCCATCGCTGGACACCATGCCTTCACGAATCCGTGGACACACGTACGCTTCTAGCATAAGCTCCCAATCTTGCACATCAATCCATTGTTGGATGGCATCGTCCAATGTTTTTGTAATCGTTCGATTTGATGCCATCTGTTGTAAAGGACCTACCCATTGGCGTAACCATACCAAGCGCTCCGTACTGTTCGGCTGTTTCCATCGCTCCAACATTTGATGTGCTTCTTCGATGATAGCCCGTGCCATTTCTTGGACGTTCACAATGTTCAATCCCTCTGAAAGTCCAATAAGAACTGCTGCTAATACATCTTTTTTACGTTTTTCGATTTCTTCTTCAATGACCGCTTCTAGCCATTGCTGTGCCTTTGGCGTATATAACGCCCGTTGTAAATAGTCAATCCCTCGAATGACCACACTTTCATAGCGATTATGTTCACACACATGCAGTAAAGTCTGTTGCATAGGACCGATGAAAGATTGGTTATGCAAAAATTTTCGCAACCGCTGTGCACCCCATTGGGCCCACTCCCGATCACTACGACGTTCCCACAACTCCGACAACACCGCGGCAATCCCTTGGCGCACCGTATTCCGTCCTACATCACTGCGAATATATTGATCTAAGAAAGGCACAAACTGTACCCGTTCAATGGCACTTTTACATTGGTCATAAGTAAGTAGTTTCGTATTCACCATGCGGATAATCCCCTCAATAAGGCGATTCTTATTCCGTGGAATCAGCTCTGTATGAAAGGATACCCCCAACGGTTTCCTAAATAAAGCAGTCACCGCAAACCAGTCCGCTACGCTGCCGATGAGGGCAGATTGGACAAACCAATACAAACCATCATACCAAGGAGCCAAGATATACCACTGACCCCACCACACAAAAGCAAACAACACCGCCATAGTAATCAACAGTCGGTTTGCATACATTGTATAGGGATTCCTGCTAGGTTCTATGACACGAGGGCTCATAAGATCCCTCCTTTCAGCAAGGTCAATCCGTAGAAAAGACCACCTAAGATAGCGCCCACCAAGGATCCGTTGATGCGTATCATCTGCAAATCATAGCCCAATTTAGATTGTAAAATGCGAGTAATTTCCTCTGGTGTAAATCGATTCATCTCGCGCACGACAATGTGTTCAATCCAAGGGCGCACGTAATTTAAGACGTGCAACAATTGGAATAAAATAAATCGCTCTGCCTTTCGACCTTTTATAGCATTCGTTTCCAACCGCTCAAAGAAATGGTATAATTCCGCTTCCCCTTGCTCTACATAGCGCGCAAGGTCTAAGGTATCTTGTAACACATAGCCATCTTCGATAAACTCTCGGAACCATGCATTCTTTTTATCTTCTAGTTTTTGTTGCCACTGCCCATTTTGTGCTAATTCATCCACTGCCCACCAAGCCTTCGTGTACACCGCAGCCCCCAAAGGCGACTGCAAGGACTCTTGACTCATCAAATAGGCACAGCCTTTCACTTGTATCATGTGCGTAATGTACTCCGGTGAAAGTGACTCCCCGCCCAATGCTAGCGCCAATTCTCGTAAAAAAGAATGGTCTGCGTAGCGGTTCATCACAGAGGACACCAATCCTAACAAATAAGGGCGAATTCCCTCCGCAGCAAGTAATCGTTGGAGCATACGATTGATGTGCATCCATAACACCTCTGCTCGTTCTGGTTCTAAGAGTTGGCGACACAAGCTAACCACAAAAGGCGTCACTCGCCAAGACTCCACACCGTTCTTGATGTGACCTAGCAGTTGCTCTTGCAATAAATTTTCTTTCACATGAGGCAATACATGGTCTTTCAATTCCTCAAAACACACATGAACATATCCCCGACCCGTAGCACTATTCATAAACGACACAATCCGCTGCGGTACACGTTCCTGTTTCAGCACCTCGTACATGTGGGACACCCGAAGGAGTTCGTCCACCATCATATGCCGTGCCATTTCCACGAACCGCGCCTTATTCCTAGGGATGAGCGCCGTTTTGAAAGGAATCCCTAAGGGTTTCGTAAACAGCGCCGTCACCGCATACCAGTCGGCTAAGCCACCAATCATGGCAGCTCCTGAAATATGCGTGATAAGCCCCCAGAAAGGATCTCTATGAAAGGGATAGGTCACTAAGAATATGACTGCCATCAAGACTAATAAGGAAGTCGCTCCATGTCGTTGTAACCATGGTGTCATTTACTTCACTTCCTCTACCACCGCATCCCCTGGCTGTGTAGGAATCCAACACCGTTGGTTTGAGTATGTGTGCCGGAATGTTTCCGATGGCACCCAAATAGGACCATTGGCATGCATAGGAATAAATAGTTTCGTATTCATCATATCTAACACTTCTAAGGCTCCCCATTCACGGGCTACTTCTAGACGAGCATCCACCGGGAACATCATGATATCTACGGATAAACCTGTGAGAGGAGCGAACTCTTTCTCTTTTAACGCTTTCGCCTCTGCAATATTTTCCGGCGTATCTCCAGACCAATGCCACCAGTTTAAATCTCCTGCGTGAAAGATTCGATGTGTCCCTGTATCCACCAAGAACGAACCGCCTGCATCCGTGGAGCCAAACATGGTGACAGTCAGCCCTTCACCCTCTAAAGTTTCACCTACTGCCATAGAACGCAAAGAAAATACTTGTTGTATTATCTCTTCTGTCAAAGTTTCCCTTGCTATAGTCTGGCCCGCACTAGGATAATCCTTATTGATTCGTTCTAATAGTAAGTTAGCTTTCTCACCATCTTGCTTAATATCTACTATCTCCTGCACTTGTTGATAAGCATCTCTCAAAGCTGGTACATCTTCATGATACCAAACACTGTGTATATATGGTAAATATTTGAAAATTGATTTCACATAATGATCATGATGGATATGGGATACAAAGAAATGTAACTCGTAGTCTTGTTCCACTAATGTATCTACCACACCAGCTGGATCTTTCCAGTAATCAAATACATAAGCCCGTTTGCCAGCTTCAATGACAAAACCGCTATGCTCTAAATAGGTAACTTTCATATTAACTCCTAATTGATAATTTTATTGATTACTTTTATTATAACATATTTTCTCTTCCACATATATAAAAAGGCAATTTGTCACGCTCAATCAACCTACAAAAGATTAGAAAACAGATTGCCCTTATATTAATAATTACTTTATTTTTCACATTACGAATATTCTTATGATATACTATAGCCATGAGAGCCTCTAACGTGAGTTAGGTTCATCTTTCTTACTTAGTAAGGGAGGTGAGTAATATGACCGTATTCGAAGCAATTTCTATCATAATTTTATTCGCTATGTTCGTATTAGCATTACTCACATATTTGAAGAAATAATCCTTAAATATGTGAAAAGCCTAACGCTATGATAAGTATTCCTACTACTTATACACGTTAGGCCATTCTATATCCCAGATGAGCCTAACGCTACCACCACGTTATTGGCTCTCTTTTTATATTCTCATTATATCACGTGTCAGATAACACTAAAAGCACAAATTAGAAAAACTCTCCCAAGGTATGTACCTCAGGAGGGTTTTCTTATGAAAGTCTATGACCTTTCTTTGTGGGGAATAGAATCGCTTCTATTATTTAATGCCCATGTGAGCCATAAGCATTTTAATTTGTGCTTTCATTTCTTCATTATCTTGCATTACTTTTTCATAGTTTTCTTTCATGCGTGCATTGTCTGCTTTTACTTGCTCGTTATCTGCTTTCACTTGTGCATTTTCAGCCTTAAGGGCAGATACTTCATCTTGTAAAATGTAGACGGAAGAAATTGGGCCACCTTTGTAGCGTTCAGGAATCATGCTGTCTTCTCCACCGAATCGGTATGTCACACCTGCATTCATCATGTTTTCGCCACCGCCAACGCTGATACCTACGTTGAACATCGTATCTTCGTTAGCATAATGAGCCACCCCTAATGCAAGGGCTTTGCTGTTTTTGTATTTACCAACACCAGCCATTACTTGAGATTTTTTAAGTGGATCATAGCTTAATGGGTTCATCGCTGCTAATGCGGCTGCATGAGCACCTACTTCGTTCGTTTGACGAGTCATTGTGTTTGTGGCTGCATTCAATTGACCTACAGTAGCTGCATCAGATTCGTATACACCAGGGGCTACATTACGGATTGTATTGCCACCGTTGTTTAAGCCGTTTTCTGTAAGAGATACAGGCGCTTTCTCTTTATATTCACCAGGAATAATTGTAACACCTTCTGGATTAACAACAGTAGTCACTGTATTTTGGAGATCATGTTTATAGTTATATACTAAACGACCTTTATCGTCTACATGAGATGTATATACAGTGCCATTACCAGTAGTCATAGCAGTACGTGCATATACTGGGTCTCCATTGCTGTCTTCAGTAACATGTGCATCGCCATTTACATGACTAGTTCCATAGAATGTACCTTTGCCTCCAATAGTTGTATCAGAATAAGAAATAGGTTTACCATTCTTATCCAATTGATACTTAGGTGTGCCATCAGCATTTTTAGCTGGAATTGGATGATTATCTTTGTCAAGTTTTAGCTCGCCTTTTTCATTACGTTCATACTCTCTCAAGTATTCTTCATAAGAAGTCGTACCGTCTGCCATCTTAACATCTTTCGCCAATTTCACAGTCATCGTAGCTGGTTTACCATCTTTCGCTGGCGTTAACACAACTCCAATGTTGTTATCTGTCAATTTAGCAGGATCCGCACCACCTTCGATAGCCAATGTATCGCCTAAACCAACTTCAGCTTTTAATGGGTCTTTTCCATCTTTTGTATCTGCGGTGAATACACGGCCTTTTTCAACACGTTTTGCTAAGTCATCTACAACTTGTTTATCAGCTTTCGCAGCTAAATCTGTTGCATCTGCTTTGCCCGCAATAGCTTTTTCTACAGCGCCTACACGTTCATTCGTACTGTGCAACTGATCACCAGTAACAGCATCTGTAGAACCTTTTTCGATGTTACCAGCTGCGATATTAGATAACTTAGTTGGAGCTCCCGTTGTAGAACCATCTGGACCGACTAAACGAGCTTCTGGAGTTGTTACTACTTGAGCACCATCTTTTTTGTTGCCATCATCTTTTACATCATCCGCTTTATAATACTTGCCGTCATTTGCTTTTACTAAACGGTTGCCTTTGTTATCTGTGTAAACCACTGTACCAGATTCGCCGTTACGTAATGCATTCACTTTTGTTACAAGGTCTTTGCCATTCAAGCCATCTTTACCAGTTGGACCTGCTGCACCAGCTGTACCAGCTGCAGCCGTGCCATCTTGACCTACGCCAGATTTACCATCACGTCCATCGGATGCTGTGTTACCCACTTTAGCAGCATTTGCTAATTGTTCACGAGCTTTGGCATCTAATCCAATCGTAATCGTACCGTTTTCAGCTTTTGTAGTAATCTCACCAGCTGTACCAGCCACTTTCAACGTACCTGTTTCAAGTCCTAATGTTAAGTGATCTGCACCTTCTGCAGCACCTACATTTGTATCTGCTGCATATCGTAAATCAGATTTTACTTTTACGCCTTTCAATGCGGCATCTACATAAGATTTATTAACAGCATCACTATCACCTGTTGGAGCCGCAATATTAGTCACTTTAGAGCCACCGAAGTCTACATCTCCTTTAGCACCAGCTGTACCAGGTTTTACCGTGATTACTGCATTATCACCATTTTTAATCACTAGGTCATTTTTGCCAGTACCAGCGATTTCTTTCATACCAGTTAAGTTTTCAGCCAATTCCACATCAAATCCATCTTGTGCCGTGTTACGTTTCACATTGATGTTATTGGTTTTATCTGCATCACGTTTGAAAGTACCTGCACCTTGGATTTTCACAGCTGTACCTAAGTTACGATGTACTTTACCAGTTGCTTCTACTTCATCATTGCCATAGAAGTCTAGTCCTTGATCGACAATATCTTTCGATGCGTCGTACAAGTCTTTCACATTCACTACGCCAAGTTTAGAAGATTCAGTAGTTGCCGCTGTTTTCAAGCGATCTAAGAAGGTAGGTTTTGCAATCTCTGCACCTTGCGCATCGGTAGCTTTTACCTTCTCAATGGATGATGCCACATTGTTGAATGCAGTCGCTGTTGTCGTTGTACCATCTGGGTTTACTAAACGAGCTTGTGGAGCATCTACTGGAGTTAATGTCACACCCTCTGGAAGTTGTGCTACATCTTTCAATGCACCTTTCTCATCCACAGCTTTTGCATTGTACCATTTGCCATCATTAGCTTTTGCTAAACGGTTGCCTTTGTCATCTGTGTACACCACTGTTCCAGCTTCGCCGTTACGTAATGCATTCACTTTAGATGTTAAGTCTTTACCATTTAAGCCATCTTTACCAGTCAAGCCTTTGTCACCTGCCACTGCAGTTGCATCAGTAGCTTCTTTACCAGTACCTGCTTGGCCATCACGACCGTCAGCGCCAATCGTTCCTACTGTATTCGCTAAGTTATCTACTTTCGCTAATTTAGCTTTTGTATCCGCAGACAATCCTACTGTGTAGTTACGTGTATTAGTCGATGCATCTACTGTATCGCCACCTGTAGCTTCTAAGCCTTCTCCAGCAACAACTTTTGTATCGATAGCATCCACTGTGTATGTTGTCACATGGTCTGTTGTAGCGTCTGTAACCTTCACATTTTTACCAGCAGCTACTTTTACAGCGCC